>Ga0081529_120184_pt1 | contig 137619 bp, 142 predicted proteins | sample EchGeymetagenome_FD_71012 | JGI IMG/M metagenome (GOLD analysis project Ga0081529, IMG submission 71012) | Ferrous microbial mat and aquatic microbial communities from Echinus Geyser, Yellowstone National Park, USA - transect B T=78-80 C v2... ...
ATGATGAGCTTGAAAAAGCCATCATTGAGTCCCTGGGTTAGAATAGAACCTTAATAGGATTGAAAGTAAATTTTTCAACATCTTTTGCCCACTCCTTCCATAAGTTAGAATAGAACCTTAATAGGATTGAAAGTCGCTCATTATTCTGGCAAGAAAATGGTATATCTGAGTTAGAATAGAACCTTAATAGGATTGAAAGAGCGCACACAATAGTATATGCGGAAAATTCTTCCAGTTAGAATAGAACCTTAATAGGATTGAAAGCATGAATATTCACCCCAAACAGCTGAAAGATTGTTAGTTAGAATAGAACCTTAATAGGATTGAAAGTGAAGGGATCCAAACCAAAACAGATATTCCAGAAAAAGGTTAGAATAGAACCTTAATAGGATTGAAAGGCGAATTTATAGCCTTATATAGAAAAAATGAAAAAGTTAGAATAGAACCTTAATAGGATTGAAAGAATCCTAACTCTTTTAACAGCGAAAAAGTTACAAGTTAGAATAGAACCTTAATAGGATTGAAAGAATAAAAAATGGAAAACAAAATGGAATTTATAAAAGGTTAGAATAGAACCTTAATAGGATTGAAAGTGACCATTTCCGTCTGATGATTGGTCGGAAGAAATAGTTAGAATAGAACCTTAATAGGATTGAAAGAATTCAAGCACTACAGCTAACGCTTCTGGAACCTTTAAGTTAGAATAGAACCTTAATAGGATTGAAAGTTGATTGGTAGAAATTAAATTCCACGTTCCTATCGCTAGTTAGAATAGAACCTTAATAGGATTGGAAGAAGGAAAGAACTTACGCATTTCTCCAAACTAGAAAAGTTAGAATAGAACCTTAATAGGATTGAAAGAAGTTTTAGAAATTCAAGGAGCGCCACAGTCAGGGTTAGAATAGAACCTTAATAGGATTGAAAGTTTCTCAAGGATTTTTTTAGAATCTTCATAAGAAAAGTTAGAATAGAACCTTAATAGGATTGAAAGCTATTTCGATTTCTTCGCCTGAAGGTTTTCCATAAAAGTTAGAATAGAACCTTAATAGGATTGAAAGATATGCTGGTTGAAATCTGCTTTTTGTGTTCTTAAAGGTTAGAATAGAACCTTAATAGGATTGAAAGTTGGCATAAGGCCGAAAATGATGAAATTAGGCAAGAGTTAGAATAGAACCTTAATAGGATTGAAAGATTTTTTTAATCAATGAATCTGAATCAAATCCTTCAGTTAGAATAGAACCTTAATAGGATTGAAAGTTTCTTTAATGAGATTTACAATGCATTTTCAATGAGTTAGAATAGAACCTTAATAGGATTGAAAGAGTGTGCGGTAAAAGAATATTTTCCTCGGTTTCTCGTTAGAATAGAACCTTAATAGGATTGAAAGGCATTGCTTGAAACAGTATTTATTGAACTTAGCATAGTCGGGTTAGAATAGAACCTTAATAGGATTGAAAGTTCAGTAAAAGGTTTTGAACCGATAAAAACTCTTAATAGTTAGAATAGAACCTTAATAGGATTGAAAGCTTGTAAAATAGGTACTGGCCAGGAAGTATAAAATCAAAAATATTCACCATGTTTCCAGCTTTTTTGGGATCTTTTCAGTATGACCCGTTTTCAAATTATAAATTTGAATATAATATCTGCACATCAATAAACCCCTACAATAAACTCATCCAAACTCTTTGGAGGTTCGACTTATTGTTGTGTCATTCAACAAGGAGCTCCCGCACACCGCTTGCTTCATATTACCCCCTTCAGCTTCCTAGAATATTTAATATAAATGATGAACGAATCCGGAGGTGTCAATCAAATAAGCTCCTCCTTCCGGACTGGATAAATAACCTGGGTAGCTAAGCCCACAAAAAGCTCATACCCTAGTGCTCCCATCATTTTTTGTACCTTTATATTCGAATTCCAAACCAAAAATATTCATCTCCTCTAGGAGCTATTTCAGAGTTTAAGTTTAAGCATATACTTATCGAGCTTAAATAAAAAAACATAGTTTAAATTCAATGTTTTTCTTACCTAAAAATTATTAAAATAGAAAATATATTATAATTATGCTATTCAGATTAGCATTATTGAGGTATTCCATCCTTTATAATAAAATTGCAGTGAAAATTCATAATATTAGGGAAGGCTTGCAATACAACTGATACATAAATATTAAATATTTTGATAGGCAATTAACTTTCTCATGGGCTATCAGCAAGTTTAATGATTTGATTAGAACAATAATAAAAAAAGAGAATCAGGAGGTCAGATTCTATAGCTGAACTCAACAAATTATTAAATTATGTTGATATCGAACTTAAATATTTATGAATGTAACCACAAATCAAATATATTCCTAACTGTTTTTTTGAAATTAAAATCATTTAGTTATTTTAAAAAAAAAGACACGGAAATAATTATTATTAGGAAATCACAAAGGGAATAGGGGCTCTCATGATAAATTCCCAAATTAAATACATAATTGGATAACTCCTTTCTTTATATGTCCTCCGTCCAAATTTATTATAGCAATCAATCCCTAAAGATTTGCGGCATCATAAGATACGCTTATAAAATATTTCAATATAAAATTCCATATTTCTATGAGATCTTATAATCGGAACCTACTTTTTATAAATGAATAGATATAGGAATAATTAAATCTTTGAAATAACTACTGACAAATGGGTCTGGTCAATATAGCCTCCTCCCATGACCAGGCCCTTATGCAACAAGTTGCATAAATTGTAAAATATTAGCCATTCATTATAACACATGAGACCTAAGATAGTTTTATTGACATCATTTGGTTTCATATTGGCAACTTTATTATTTGTCTCCCTATCTTCATTTACGTTAGTGGCTCCTTTTCTATACCATCATTCCCGTGTGTCCGTGAATTTGAATGAATTCACCTACATTATAACCATTTCCTATTTTACCGGAATGCCGCTGGGCAAAATAATTGGTAGAGTATTTGGCATGCATCGTCATTTACCACTATCCACATTCCTGATGGTAGAGTTATTATTTCGATTTCAATACCAATAACTTACATTTCCTCAAACTTTTATGAGTTAATATTCTTAAGGGTCATCCAGGGAACATCAACATTTCTAATGGAAATATTCTCCATAGAGTATTCAAAGTTGCTTAAATTGCCAGAAAGGATAGTTCCATCTACTATTTCTATTGGCGGCATTCCAACAGGTGTGGCTCTAGGTACATTTTTTGTTAATTATATATCCATGTCAAATCTAATAATTTTGGTATCACTGATTTTAATAGTAGGCGGCTCTTTTTCCCTTTTAATAAATTCTCTTAGGGAATATAAAAATGTAAGCGATGAATACAAGAATGCAAAGTCTACTAATTATAGCAATCCCGCCACATGGTTAATGGGCATAGTATGGATGTCAATTGCCGGATTTAACCTAAGTCTGGCTGTAATATTGCCTTTGTATCTATTAAAGACAGATCCTCCGTTAATAAATAATACAATGAACGTGTTTGGAATTACAGGTGCTTTGTTTACATTTTTAGGAGGAGTAGCATCATATTTAATTTATAAACTGGGCAAGAAGGATGAATCCTTATTTTTAATTCCTGTTTTTACGTATTTGATCACGGCAGTTGGTTTTCTTTTTATAATATTTGCAGGTACAAAATATCTCCTCCTTTCAACTTTATTGGTGATGGTAGAGGCTATGAACATAGGTATTATTTACTCAATACCTAAGGAAATTTTTGGAGAAGAGAATTATGCCAATGCAACCTGGGAATTTTCACTCATAGGGAGCAGTGGCCATATAATTGCACCTCTAATATTGATTCCAATTGCATTTTCATTAGGCTTTAACTATGTTTTTCTAGTTTATGCTATTTTCCCACTAATAGCAGCATTATCATTTTTAAGGATTAAATCATATATGCGCACGGGGAATAACTATGCGAGATATTAGAGACACAATTCATGAATTAAATGATGATCTATTGCGAATTAAAGACAAATTCTCAACAGACCTCGAAATATCTGCATTCACAAACCTTGTTCAAAAGAAAAGGGGGCCTGCTTTACTATTTGAAAATCCAGAGGGATATAAAAATCCTGTATTGATCAACATTTTTGGGACAGAAAAACGAATGAACAGAATTTTAGGAAAGGACTTAGAAACTATTAAGAATGAAATTAGTGAAATTTTGGAATTAACATCAAAAAAACCAGGTTTGCTGGACGGAATAAGGTTATACTCAAAACTCAAATCATTCGGTACAGAAGCTGTAAATTCCGGTCCAGTAAATGAAACAAAACTGAATGGATTATCGGAAATCCCTATTTTAAAAACATGGCCCAAAGATGCAGGTAAATATATAACAGCCCCAGTGGTAATTACAAAGGATCCTGAAACAGGTATATACAACGCCGGAACTTACAGGATGCAGGTTTTTGACGATGAAACTACCGGGATGCACTGGCAAAGGCAAAAGACGGGGTACAATCATATGCTTAAAGCTAAAAAAATGGGCAAGAATTTGGATGTGGCAGTTGTTATTGGTGTTCATCCCGCGATTTTCTTTTCATCTATTTCTCCCCTTCCAGAGGGGATTAATGAAATGGCATTTGCCGGTTACTTAATGGGAGAGAAAACCAGACTTGTGAAGGGTCAAACTGTTGACCTCTATTATCCGGCAGATGCAGAGATAGTATTGGAAGGTTATGTGGATCCAATGGAAACCAAAATAGAAGGACCCTTCGGCGACCATACAGGTTATTATTCCCCCCCAGAGGAGTATCCGGTTTTTCATATTAAGAGAATATCTGCCCGTGAGGATTTTATTTATCATGCCACAGTAGTTGGCAAGTTCTGGAATGAAGATGTTGTAATAGGCCATGCAATTGAAAAAATATTCTTACCCGCAATTAAATTGTTAATACCCGACATAGTAGACATTTTTTTGCCAGAGGAAGGAGTTCTAAACGATATTGCCATTGTTTCAATTGATAAAAAATATCCGGGTCAAGGCATAAAAGCAGGCATGGCTGTTCTATCACAGGGGCAGTTAATGTTTAGCAAATACGTTATTGTCGTAGACAAAGACATTAATGTAAGGGATAAGAGTGAAGTTTTATGGGCCATAGCCACAAGAACCGATCCATCGAGAGATGTAGTTATAATCCCAAGAGCCCCGGCAGATTCTCTAGACCATGCATCTTTTTTACCAAATCTTTCGGGGAAAATGATAATTGATGCAACAGTAAAGACCAGAGAGGAAGGGGTTGTTAGAGAATGGCCAGAGAAAATTGAAATGAACGAATATGAAATACTGAAAGGTAAGATAGAAAAATATGGATTCTAGATTAAAAACATTTTTAAAATTCATTCGTATCGAACATACAATCTTTGATTTGCCATTTGTATTTATTGGAATTGAACTGGGCCTCCTAAAGACGCATATTGCGTTTCCATACATAAAAATAATTTTAATTGCAATTGCAGCAATCCTAGCCAGAATATCAGGGATGACAATAAACAGACTTCTGGATCTTCCACTTGATAGAGAAAATCCAAGAACTAAGCATAGAGAATTGGTAACCGGAGAAATAAAAATTTCAGAAGCGCGTACAATTTTTATTATTTCATCCATTTTATTCATTCTGGTTGCATTTTCATTGAACATTCTAGCTGGACTACTTTCCCCCATAGTCTTGCTTTCGTTTTATTTATATCCCTTAACCAAGAGAATACCAATAATATCGCACTTTATTCTAGGTATTTCAATAGGTATAATAGTATTGGCAGGATATGTCGGGATCAGTGGTTCTTTTCCCATGCAATGGCAGCTTTACGGTTATTCTGTATTTGTTGCTTTATGGATTGCTTCTTTCGATGTGATTTATCAGGATCAAGATAGAGAGTTTGATCGAACAAAGGGAATAAAATCCATACCCGTGTTATCTCAAGGTAAAATTAAAGTACCGGTACTAATGATAAATCTCGTCTCTTTGGCATTTTTAATTATAAGCAGTTTAGGTTTTTTGAATTTAATTTTTAATTTATTAAGCGGTTTAATAATTATTATTTCGGTCCACTGGATAGGGAGGAAGCATATTGATACAATTTTCAAGGAATCTTATCTACCCATACCATTTATAATTTTGTTTGGCATTAGTTTGCAATTGCTTCTGTAAATTCCTTAATTTTAGCTTCACATTTCATTTATAAATTCTCTTAAAGTTAATTAAGCTTATTAATATCAAGATTTCAATGAATGTTAAGAGGCTTATACTGTTAGTGGTAATGCTGGGAAGCCTAATGAGTGCCATTGACTCAACAATAGTTATCCTTTCTTTGCCGGTAATAAATTATGATTTAGGAACCACACTGTACTATTCAATCTGGATAATTTTAACATATTTGCTGATTTTATCAATTTTTACTACGCAATTGGGATCATTAGGTCAAACATTCGGAAGAGGTAAGATATATAATTTGGGTTTTGCAATTTTTACACTTGGAAGCCTCCTCGCAGGTTTATCCATAAACATAAGCTTCCTAATATATTCAAGAATAATTCAAGCTTTTGGAGCAGCAATGATGCAAGCAAATGGTAATGCAATTATATCTGATTATTTTGATATAAGGGAGAGAGGGAAAGCATTCGGTTACATTACAACAGGATGGAATATTGGTGCCGCAATAGGAATCCTCTTGGGCGGAATTATAACAACATTTTTTGGATGGAGATTTATATTTTTCATAAATGTTCCAATTGGTGCATTTGCCCTTTTCTTGGGTATTAAATATTTAAAAGATAACGAAAAGACAACTTCAAGAATAGATATACCAGGGATGGTGATTCTGGGTACATCGCTGGGATTGCTTTCATATGCTGCCATTGATATTTCCACATATGGGTTAAACATCAGGAATTCATTGGAGTTGTTGTTATCTATTTCACTTTGGATACCATTTTACTTTTTAGAGAAAAGGATGAGATCACCATTGATAAATTTTGAGGTTTTCAGAGAAAAACACTTACTTTACTCACTGCTGGCAAGCTTTACTCAAGCTTTGGGTTATTTGGCCGTGGTATTCCTTCTAATAATGTACCTACAGGGGATAAGGGGTTTTACTCCACTAATTGCCTCGATTATACTTCTGCCTGGGTATATTTTATCAAGCATAACAGCACCTTATATGGGAAAAATGGCTGACTCAAAAGGACCAAAAAATGTTGCAACTTTAGGTATTCTATTAATGGCCTTAGGTGTCGTATTATATGCAATGCTGGATTCTTCATCACCCGTTATTTATGTATCTCTAATTACATTAATAACCGGTCTGGGTGCTGCGATGTTTTGGCCTTCCAATAATAAGGCTATAATGTCAAGCTCACCAAAGCAATATTATGGTGTGGTTTCGGGGGCGGTTAGGACACTGGGGAGCATAGGTACATTGCTAAGCTATGTAATAGCCATAACAGTATCATCTTTAGCTGTGCCAAGGTACCTTGCTTTTCAGGTATTTTTGGGGACAAATAAAATAGAAGGGGGCTTAACAGAAACGTTTCTCGAAGGGTTAAAAATTGCCTTCTTATTTTCATTTGTGCTATTAATTTCAGCAGGTATCCTCTCATACCTGAGGGGTGATTCTAATTATGAATAAGCATAAAAATATCCGAAACATTGTTTCCGGTTTTTCCAGTAATTATGGCATCATCCATGAGGGTTAATAGCGTGAAACTATCATTATTTTCGAGATAGGCATCAATATCCTTGTAGTATGGAGATTTGAAATCATTATTGTCTACTAAAGCTCCTGCGGCTATAGAATTCCCGTCTACTCCATCAGTTCCTATAGCCATGAATGTAAAATTTCCTTCTGCCCCCTTCAAAATTCTAAGTGCTAATTCTTGATTTCTGCCACCCTTCCCATTACCTTTTACTTTTACAGTTGTTTCTCCCCCACCTATTATTGCAAATTTATCTCTTTTGCTTTCAAGGGAGAATTTATAAATCTCTAAAATCCAGTGTGCTAATCTTTCATTTTCCATGTTTATTCCTGACCCCAAATCAATTACTTCATAGCCATTCTCAAGAAGTTTAAGGCTAATATAATCAAGAAAATGCCTGTTTTTCAATATTAAGGAGTTAATGAGCTTTCCTTTATAGTAGAATTCGTTTACCTGATCAGCACATTCTAACTTGCATGTTAATATTTTAGTTCTTAAATTATTAAGATCGTATTTCCACGGTACAGAAGGCCCTGATGATATGATACGTGGATCATCCCCCGGTACATCTGATATAATTAGAGATACCCAAAGATCCCCCTTGTAGTAATTTAAGAGTTTTCCGCATTTAACATTAGAAAGGCAGCACCTGACGTTGTTTAAGCCGTAAATATCAGTACCATTATCCATTAGACATTTTATTATCCTATTGTATTCATCAATATTCACCCTGGGGTATTCAAGCATTGCAGATCCCCCGCCGGATACTAGAAATAGGATTGGATTTGACTCATTGGAAATTAAATCAACAATCTTTTTACTGGAATTTAAGCTATTTTCTCCTGGTAAAGGGTGATCTCCCTTCAAAATATACAAATCACCTTTAATCCCACCAAAAAATGAAATGTCTATATTATCCTCATTAGTTAATATAATGCACCTCTTGATTCTATTCTTGTAGAATTTAATTGCTCCAATAGCCATTTTCACGGAAGCTTTCCCAATAGAAATGACAGTAAGTTCCTGGACCATTTTCATGGGATCATTATTCTTAAGATATTGGAATAAATAATTATCAGGTGAATATTCAAGTAGAGCACTTTCCATTATTTCTAATAGCAATTTTCTAGCATCTGTCCTTGCCAAATCATTGAAATTTTTAATTATCAATATGTTAAGATTGAAAGAGATTTAATAAATGTTTATATTGGGGAAAGATGCCAGATATAATCGTTAAGGGCAAAGCTTTGATAGGAAATAAACTTAAAAACGGTACATTCAAAGTTACTCCTAATGGTATTGAGGAAATTAGGGAAGGGGAGCCTCAATATTTTGGAACCATAATCCCTGCGCCAGTAAACTTTCACACACATCTTGGAGATAGCTTTATAGGTGAAGAGCCTATTGGAACTCTTCCAGAAATAGTAGGCCCTAATGGTTTTAAGATGAGACATTTAAATTCAACAGATCAAAGTAAGATTTCAATGGGGATGCTCAGATCAATAGATTTCATGAATAAATTGGGATTATATGCATTTATAGATTTCAGGGAACAGGGACTTAAAGGTTTTGAACTTATACCTGAGTTCCGTGGGATACATGGCATATTTTTATCAAGGCCATCTAATTTAGATGAAGCCAATATCCTAATACGAAGATCATGGGGATTCGCAATGAGTTCTTTATCTGACCATGATTTTTCATTTCTGCTAAAATTGAGGGAAATCGCAATGAATAATGGAAAACTCTTTGCCATACATTTCAGTGAAAACGTAAGGGAAAATTTAGATATGCTTCTCCAGTTATCCCCCGATTTTATAATACACGGCATAGAGGCCACTGAGGATGAAATAAGAACAATATCTGAAAAAGGAATATATTGGGTAATAACTCCCAGATCAAACATTTTTTATGGAAAAAGACCGGATTATTCAAAACTGTTTAAGAATAACGCTCATTTACTGCTGGGTACTGATAATGCTTTTGTTACAGAACCCGATATATTTTCTGAAATTGATTTCCTCTACAGATATCAGAGAGGAATTTACAGGATTTCACCATCTCAGATAATAGAGATGTCAATAACAAGACCCAGGGAATTTTTCAAAAGGAAAGGAATTAATTTTGGGAGAGAAAGGTATATACTATTCTTGGAGGAAGTGGATGAATTCCAGATTATAACTAGGGCACATATGTACGATTACATTGTTTTGGATATTTGAATTAATAACATTTTTTAATTTATACTTATTATTGAAGTGGGTGCTGCATTGCCAGATGAAATTATAGAGGAAATTAAAGAAAAAATATTGAAGGCAACTAATAACGATCAAAATGCTGCTATGGAGTTCGATAAAAGATTGTTGGAATCAACAGAACCTCCGATTATAGTGGCATTAAACGTTGTTGAGGATTTCCAGGGTGATATATCTGTTTTATTTGATGGTGAAAGGATTAGCTCCGTAACAAAAGATTTTGAAGGAACTGTGGTTGGAAAGATAACAAATATCAGCTACAAAGAATTTGAAAGAAACGGAAAAAGGCATAAGATGCTTACAGGCATTATTAGGGATAATTCAGGAGCTATTCCCATAACTATATTTGATCCACCTAAAATAGGAGAAGGTGATACAATTTTAATTAAAAACGTGGTAGGTGACGAATTTAACGGTAAATTAAGACTAAAGACAAGAAACAACTCAGAAATAACCCCGCTAAAAAGGGGATCGGATGGTCAGGCAGAACTGGTTACAATTTCTAAAATAAATCCAGATATGAAGTTCATCAGTGTAGAAGGCGAATTGCGTATAATTGAAAAAAATAGGCCGGTAAAAGGTGAGCAATCAAGATTAACGGTTGGAATACTTACAGACTCTACTGGCACAATTCAAGTAAGGGCCTGGGATATTGATTTAGAGGAAGGACTCGTTAGGTTTCATGGTGCATACCCTAAGATTTACAACAATAAATTATATCTAAATGTTAATAAAAATTCTAAAATAGAAGTATTGAGAAGGGCCGGTAAGCCAGAAAATCTATATCAGTTAGCTGAAAACGGTAGCGGTGAGATTGAGATCAATGTTAGGATTTTAGGTTTCATTGCAAAGAATCCTTTTGTGGATGTCTGTTCTGAATGCGGAAGGGTGGTAAGAGATGGCAGGTGTAATCTTCACCCTGAAGCAAAACCAGCACGAATAATTAGAGTTACTGCAATAATAGATGATGGGTTCTCATCTCAATATGCAACTTTATACCAATCTTTATTAATAAAACTAATTGGGGAAGACGCAGTTAAATCATCTTTAGCCAGTCTTGACATATCACTGGTAAGGGAGAGATTAAATGAATTAGCCTTAAATGAATTTAAGGTAAAAGTATCTGCTTACAGATCCTCACGTTCCAATTCCGGAGAGGAAGCCAGAACAAACATGGAGATTGTGGAAATTCAAAAATTCACAGAAGATGATTATAAAATTTCCATTGAGAAACTGAGGGGTGAATTTACATGAGGCCCGCATATTTGATCACAGGTGGAGAGTTGAGGGATTCAAGTCCGGTTAACTTTAACGGAGAAAATCTTAACATCTCAGGACTTGGTTTGTTATTCAAGAAATTCATAATGGTAGGGCAAGTACAAAATAGGATGGAAGAAAATGATAGGAAAATGATAAAGATTCTTGACCAGAACAATGAGTTCTATTTTCTAATAGGACAGTATTTCACTGGAAATCCTGACAAAATATGGGATTTACAGATAAACTCTTATGTTATAATATCTGCTACGTTAACATTTAAGGAGAAGAATTCTGCCCAGGATAGGAACATATATGCTGAAAATTTTAGAGAAATTAACGATCTGGAACTACAGTATTATCGCCTTCATACTATGAAGTCTCTACAGGACAGACTAAACATAGTTAAGAAGTTAATAAGTTCAGGTGCAAGGGATTTGTCAGAAATTTCGGTCCTTACCAAATCAAATTACATCGCAGAGGGGATTTATTATAGAATTAAGGAAAATCTGGGATTTGATGTATCAAGGTATGAAGCATTACTGGAAAGCTTTAGGTTATCGAGCGAAAGTTCAACGAATGAAAAAATCTTGGGGTTAATAAAATCGAGGGGTGAGATGTCCATGGACGAAATAGTTAAATCATTAGAAAATTCAATGACAACCAAAGAAATAGAGGATGCACTTTCCAGTCTCTTAAATTCTGGTGAAATTTATGAAACTAAGGAGCATAAATTTAGGTACATTGCCTAATGTTTGAATGCTCTTTCACCCACCGATATGAAATTTAAACCTTTATCAGAAGCATACTTTAATATTTCATTATCCCTAATGCTACCTAGAGGTGCTGCCACGTTTTTTATGCCAAATTCATGAATTAATTCCAAATTATCTACAAAGGGGAAGAAACCGTCTGATATCAAAAGGGAATCATCATCTATCCTTCCCAGGCTCTTCGCTTTTTCAAGTGCTATTCTTACGGAATCTACCCTATTGGGTTGTCCTGCACCTGAAGATTTCAAATGAAGATCCTTTACAATGGCCACAGCGTTGCTTTTCAATGTTTTTACCAACTCCCAGCCAAAAATTAAATCATTTAATATTTTTGCAGGAGGATTTCCTGTTTCAATTTTAAAATTGAGTTCTTTCTTAACATTCCATTCCTGTTCCAATATAATGTTTCCAGCAATTTTTACATCTGGAACATTATAATAATCATAGTGTCCCCTTAAAACCCTGAGATTTTTCTTTTTTTCCATGGCATTTAATAGTTCATTTTCATAGTCAGGGGCTATAACCACCTCAATGTACCTATCCTTCAATATATGCCAGTCATCCTTTTTCAGAGGGCGATTACAGGCCAGTATCCCACCGTAAGCAGAAACCTCATCACTCATAAATGCCATTTCGAGTGAATTGTCTCCAGTGGCTGCTCCACAAGGATAATTATGTTTTATAATAACGCATGAATTGCTATCTAACCTGTTTACCAATTCCCATGCTGTCCAGGCATCTAGAATATTGTTGTATGAGAGCTCTTTTCCTTCTTTTACGACAGAAAAGAATGGTTTAAAGAGATTGTATGTTCGAGCCTTTTGATGGGGATTTTCTCCGTACCTCAATTTTATGAAGGATTTACCGGCCAGGTTAAAGTAGTTAGTGGATTCCCCAAAGTATGAGGATATAGCATAATCATAATATGATGTCAAATGGAAAGTTTCAGAAGCAAGATATTTTCTATCCTCCAGGGATAATTCACCATTTTTCATTCTATCCATTACAAATTCCATATAATCATTACCAGGTACAACAATCACTCTAGTGTAATTCTTGGCTGCTGCTCTAAGAAGCGTGACCCCACCTATATCTATCAACTCTATCATCTCTTCATATTCTTTATTCTTTGACTTCATTGAATCAATGAAATCATAAAGGGAAACCATAACAAGGTCAATTGGAACCATATTGTATCTGCTTAGATCAGGATCATTTCTGTCCAATGCCAATATTCCACCTAATAGGTATGAAGAAAGAGTTTTTAATCTCCCGTTAAACATTTCAGGGATTTTAGCCAGGTTTGAAGCATCCAAACAATCAATACCTTTTTCCTTCAAATATTTCAATGTACCAGAGGTAGAATATATATTGTAGCCATTTTCAACGAGAAACTTTGCGAATTTTTCGATTCCGTCCTTGGACCAGGCTGAAATAATGGCATTTTTACCATTTTCCATAATTGATTATCGGGTTTTAATTGTTAAATTTTTATCCCTTGGAAACTAAAAAAATTTTAATTTGTGATAAATATTAACTGAATATCGGAGGAATCTTTGATGGAAAGAAACATAGTTGTAGAATCTTTGCCGCAAGCTCCTGTGGAAGAAAGGGAAGTGGAAATCGTTGAAAGGAAAGGAATAGGCCACCCAGATTCTGTTTCAGATGGAATAGCAGAGTCAGTCAGCAGGGCGCTTTCCAAATATTACTTGGAGCATTATGGTCGAATTTTGCACCATAACACAGATCAGGTAGAAGTTGTAGGTGGTCAAGCTGCCCCTAAATTTGGGGGAGGTAAGGTGCTTGAGCCTGTTTACATATTACTCTCAGGAAGGGCAACCACTTCGGTAAATGGTGAAAGAATTCCCCACAGAAGTATTGCAACTAAGGCAGCTTTAGATTATCTAAAAAAACATTTTGATACCTTAGATGTAGAGACAGACGTAACTATTGATTGCAGAATAGGCCAGGGATCTGTCGATCTCAGATCACTTTACGATACCTCAAAGTTGCTCTCAAATGATACTTCCTTTGGTGTTGGTTTTGCACCATTTTCCGAAACTGAAAAGGCGGTATTGGAAGCTGAAAAGTACATAAATGGCGAATTGAAGGGTGTTTTAAAAGCCCTTGGTTATGATGTAAAGGTTATGGGATTCAGGAAGGGAGACACAATAAACCTCACAACTGCAATTGCAATGGTTGACAGGTATGTAAGCTCGCCAGAACAGTATATAGATATTAAGGAAAAAGCCAAGGAATTAATACAAAAGAGGGTTCAATCCAAGGTAAAGAGAAATGTAAATGTTTATGTTAACACAGCAGACAACCCTAAGGAAAACATATACTATCTTACAGTTACAGGTTTATCCATGGAAAACGGTGACGATGGTTCAGTAGGAAGAGGTAACAGGGTAAATGGTCTGATAACACCATACAGGCCAATGAGTATGGAAGCTGCGGCCGGAAAGAACCCTGTAACACATGTTGGTAAACTCTACAATCTGGCCGCATGGAAGATAGCTGAAGACTGCTACAAGGAATCTAATGGAGAAGTTAAGGAAATTCATGTAAGAATAGTCTCACAAATCGGAAGACCTATAGATGATCCACATGTGGCAAACATACAGATCGTAGGCGCTGACCAGAAGACTGCAGAGAGATACAAGAAAGATTTCCAGAGGATAGCCGATGATTGGCTTGCCCACCTTGATAGAATAACAAACATGCTGGTGAAAGGAGAGGTGTCTACTTTCTGATCAGCTCCATAGAGTTCAGGAGGTTCACACCAGATCTGCTTCACCAGGTTATTGAACTCTCGAGGAAGAATGTAACAGAAATTTACTCAGATTTTATTTTTATAGATATATATTATTCTTGGCCTTCTGGTTTTATAGTAGCAATGGAAAGGGAAAACGTAGTTGGTTTTATTTGTGGTTCCGTAAACGGAGAGAAAGAAGCAAGGATTATGATTATAGTCGTGGATAAGGAGTTCAGAGGGCAGGGGATCGGAAAAAGGCTTTTAGAACTATTCGAGGGAGAGGCAAAAAAATTAAAAGTAGAAAAAATGAGATTGGAAGTTAAAACTTCTAACAAAGTTGCAATAAACCTCTATAAGAAAATGGGCTTCATAATCTCCAATATGCTACCAGCTTACTATAATGATGGAAGCGACGCCTACGTGATGCAAAAATTTATATGATTTTTGAGGCCCAGGGCAAAGCCTCCTCAATATAGGAGGGGCCATGATGGGCAAAAAAATCGTATTGGGAAGGCGTCAGAAATATCTTATCTTCTTTAACTGCCCTTATTCCTTCCCATTTCCTCTTTGCAATTTCTTCGAAGTATTTTTCCTTCGAAGCTCTCGAGAACATTTTGGGCTCAAAAATAATAATCTCTGGATCAAACTCCAGTATATCATCGAAATCCGGAACGAACCATTCCTTCCTTATCATTGAACCATAAATTTCGAACCCTAAAAAAGAAAAGCCATGATTTATATAGCTCAATGATCCAAAGGTTACTGGCCCGCCAAGGTCAATCTCATAGTATAACCTTAATCCTCTCCCTTTTCTTTCGATTGATATGAGCTTTTCATAGAGTTCACTTACCAATTCTCTTGATTCATGGACCCTGTTAACAACAATTCCTGTCTTCAAAATAAGGTCAAAAATTGAGAAAAGGTTGAATGGAAGATCAATGGTATAAACAGGGAAGTACTCTGAAAGCTCATCCCCCAATTTATCTTGGTAGCCAGAGACCATTAATATTAGATCCGGATTAAGCTCTTTAAGGAGATCTATCCTGGCATAACCGTAACTTCCGATTTTCCTAATTTTCTGTGCCTCTTTCGGTCTTACGCAAAACGGTGTCACACCAATTATATTTTCACCTTTACCTATTCTGAACAGAGTTTCCGTTATGGATGGGCTAAGAGATACTATCCTTTGGGGTTCATCGGGTAAGCTAACCTTTCTACCTTTGTCATCAATTAAAATCATATGGCAAAAGCATCATCCATTTTTGTCTCAGGTATGGGGGAACCAACATTATTCTTATCTACCACTGTTATCCATATTGTTCCGTAGGGAACCTCCTGTAAGAGCAGGATCCTTCCATAAAATGAAAGGTATAAGGATGAAACAAATACATCGAGGGAATCTTCAAGCTCACCCGAACTTATGGAATCCATGGGAAATGTTTCGGATTCTACTTCTATAATCCTGTTCCAGATTTCCCTTATTATTAGATAGATATCCTCAGGATGGGAATATTCCCCGGCTTCGCTGATAACTCTCTTAGGTTCCTTCTTCTTGTTCTTTGAGATGAACTTAACATTTTTTATTGCATCAATCAGGTCATGGATAGATATATTTCTTTTATCTTCTGGTATATATGAAAGAGAAACCTGATATTCTTCGCCTTCGTATTTTGGTTCCACAAAATAGTCCAGTCCATCATCTAGCCCATAATTGCTATCATCATTGAGCTCGGTTTTGGGTATCACTCTTTCTGATTTGTTCCTGAGATTGAGCCATGCCATGTAAACAATTCTTCCTGCCACTGGAAAGTCCCTGAATTCCTGGTTTATCTCATTCATGAATATGTCTACAAATTTTGCAAGATCCAGGTTCCAGGGGTCAAAATTGTATTTTTCCACTATTTCCAATGCTTTGAGAATTATTTCATATTTCCTGGATTCTAGGTTTGAAACCTCATTTTCTATTGCCCTTTGAATTATCTCTTTTTCTTCAGTGTCCAGTATAAATTCAGATATGTTGCTCATGCCATTGACACCTCCTGTGTGAGGTCCCTTGTGAATGTCATACTGCTCCTATCCTGGTAGGTTACACCTATCATCTGATTAGCATATTTCATCGTGGATTTTCTCAATGTAACTGCTATTATCTGTGCCCTTTCCGAATTTCTCCTGAAAAGCCTTCCTACGTTCTCAGCATTAACACCATCCAAGAACATATCCACTTCGTCCATGAAATATATTGGGGAAGGGTCATATTCTTGTATTGCAAGAATCAGTGCCAGTGCAGCTAAGCTTTTCTCTCCACCTGATAAGGAAGCAAGATTATCCACTTTCTTTCCTTTTGAAGATGCTTTTATTATAAGGCCACCATCAAAAGGATTGCTTAAATTCTCTAATTCTAGATAACCCTCTTGACCATTTGTTAATTCTGCATAAATATTTATGAAGTTTCTGTTGACTTCATTGAAGACATCCAAGAATATTACTTTCTTTTGCTCTTCCAGTTTCTTCTCTAACTGGTTAAGTTTCTCCATTTCATTTTCCAGGGTCGTCTTCTTATTGTTCAACTCATCCATTCTCTGTTTCTCAGAGGCGTAATCCTCAATTGCTTTGAGATTAACAGGTTCCATTTGCTTTAATTGATTTTCGAGGAGAATTGCTTCTTTCTTAATTTCTTCATTAGTCAGTTGTATCTGTATTTCTTTTGCATTTTTCTCCCCTATTTCCCTGAGCGTTTCATCTAATCTCCTTTTAGCTTCATCTAATTTACTTTCAAGCTGCAATTTGAAATCAAAATTGGTTTTATTCAGAGATTCCAGAGTTTCAATTTTTGTCTTTATTTGGTTCCTTTTATTGATGAGATCCATTAATTTGCTCTCTTTTTCCTTTGCATCTTTTTGCATCTGCGCATAGACCCCGTTCATTGACTCCAATTTGTTTTTCTGTTCAGCTATTTCCTTCCCGAGCTTACTTTTATTATTGTTATTATTTAAAATGTCCATCTCTATGGTACTCAGCTGTTTATTGATGTTTGATATTCTTTCATTTAAAGCAATTATTTCCTCATCAATTGTTTTTTTCTGCAAACTTAGGGATTCCAATTCCTTTTTTACCTGTGATATTTCTAGATCTAAAGATTTTATGCGATCCCTGTCAGTTGCGTTGAGGAATTTATCCTTCTTTTCTTTCAAATTATTTAATTCTAAATCGATCTTATTTATGCTTTCTTCTAACTCTTTTACCTGTTTATTTATATTTTCAATTTCAGATTCAATATTTTGAAGCTCCCTCTTTTTTGTTAATACCTGATTTCTCTTGATTTCTAGTTCCTTTTCCATCTCATCTTTCCGTGTTTTCAACTGTTGTATAGTTCCTTCTTCCATTCCAACTTTAAGGTTTATTTCGTTTAGCTGTTCTGCTAACTTCCTCATCTCACTATCGTAATCCTCTATATTCCTTCTTAACTCTTCGCGCCTTTGCCTGAGTTCTGTCAATTTTGCATTAAGCTGTTCATAATTTTTATCCAGATCTCTTTTGGCCATCTGGCCACCAGTCATAGCGTTGGTGGGATCAATAAGATCTCCTTCGAGGGTAACAATTCTTACTCCTCCCATAACTTCCCTGGCAAGATTAAGATTTTTGACCAATACTGTATCAGAAAAAACATACGTAACCGCGGCTTCAATTTCTTTAGGAAATTCAATATGATTTATGATCAATCCCATGGTTCTTGGGTCGTTCATTAGAAGAATGCTTTTTCCTTTCGGTCTTACTGGTATCATTTTGTTTATAGGCAGGAATGTTAATCTCCCCTTTCCCCTCTTTTTAAGGAGTTCTATAGCTGCCTGAGCATTCTCATCATTGTCAACTATTATGGAATAAAGCCTGTTGCCACCTGCTGCCTGTACGGCAAAATTTAACTCCGGATCGTATTTTATAAGAGAATCTACTGTCCCCTTTATTCCCTTTAGGTTTCCATCAGCAGCCTCCCTCATGATAAAATCAATGCTTTCCCATATGCCCGAAAGCTTGGCACCTTGTGCCTTTCCAATTTCATTTTGTAGATTTTCAATTTCTTTTGTAATTTCTGATTCCTCAGCTTTCATTTTATAAATCTTGTCTTTTAATTCAAGGTATCTCTTTTTGAGGGAATCTACCTCCTTTGGAGTTTGTGAAGTATTTTTAATGCGCCACTCAATGTCCCTGATTGAAAATTCCAGAGTACCGATGGCCTCTTCTAGATCCGAGAGCTCTTTGTTCAGATTGTTTCTATATGCGTTTAGCGATGTAAGTTTATTAGTAAAGGAAGAAAGTTTATTCGTAATATCATCTTTGTCTTTATGTAACTTATCCATTCTGTCAAGAATTTCTTTACTCTGATTGAGCACGGCAGAATTCCTTTCCTCAATTAATTTTCTTTCATTTTCCAAATTTAATAATTTTTGATTTAGTTCGGTTATTTTGGAACTCAAGGATTGTGAATTTTCCTCGGAAGATTTTAATTTTGTTGAATATGATGTTTTCTCCTTATTGAGATTTGTTTGGTCTTGCTTCAATTGATTTATCCTAATGCCAAGATTTTCGTATTCCATCTCCAATTTGGCAATCGTCAGTTTAAGGGAATCGATTTCGTTTTTTAATTTCTCAAGGTTTTCAATAGATTTCTTATCACCCTCCATATGGCTTATTTCTCCATCAATGTTTTCGCTCTCTTTCTTAGCTTTGGATATCTCATTTTCATTGTTCAGCATATCATTCTTAATCTTGTTTATCTGTTCATTGAGTGCCGAAATCTCTGATTCTATGGATCTTCTCCTTCTATGGAGGAGAACACCTTCAAGCTGGGAAATCCTGTTTTTCTTTTCAAGATATTTCTCTGCAACTTCCTTTTCGTTGCTCAAAAGTTGGACTCTACTCGATATTTCAGTAAGTAAGGCGGATATGGTTAGTAGGTTCTCTGATACCTTGTTCTTTTCATCTCTCGCTTTATTTATTTCCTCATTATATGCAGTTATTCCCCCTACTTCCTCCAGTATTTGCCTTCTTTCATTCGGGGACATCTCGATTACTCTAGTAATATCACCCTGCCTTACGAAGTTGTACCCGTCTGCAAAAATTTTAGCTCTTTCTAATAAGAATTCAAAATCCTGCAATCTCGCCTTTTCATCGTTAATGAAGTAAGATGAATAATAATCGTCTCCCTGTTCATTTATCCGGACAACCCTGGTAAAGGTTACTTCATTGGATTCTAGTGGTATTGCCCTATCTGAGTTATCAAAAGTTACAGATGCCTTCAGATAGGAAGCCATTTTTCCGTTCTGGTTCTTGTATATTAAATCAGTTAATTTCTGGGCCCTGAGTGATTTATTGCTCTTTGTTCCAAGTACAAAAAGCAATGCATCTCCTATATTGCTTTTTCCTGAACCGTTTGGACCCGTTATGGCAGTATAACCCTTCCTGAACTCTATAACTGTTTTCCTGCCAAAGGATTTGAAATTTTCCAATTCTATTGATTTTAAGAACATTTTACATCACTGTATGACATATGTCAGTTTCTATGCATCAATATGTCATAAGACATATATAAATCTTTCTTACCTCAATTAATCTACTTGATTCTTTCCGACCATCATAGGAACGGATAACTTAATAATGTTTTTAACTCAATTTCGATAAAGAATGGATTTTTAGGAGGGATTATTTAGGGAAAAGCAAGAAAAGAATTATTCCAAGAAAGATAGCATTTATTAAAAATGGCAAGCCGGGTTGTGGTCTCTTAGAAGCTAAAATATTAATCGGCAGGAATGAAATTAAGGCAAAGATGAATGAATACAGGTAGGCCTGTAATCCAAAGTTTATGAGTATAGAGAAAAGGACAAAGGTCGGAATTATAACATCCCCAAAACCCATAGCTATTTTCTCATCGCTTTCACCGTAAGTGAATAATAGGGGCATCTTATGGTCCATGGCCGTCTGGGCCATTTCCACCATACTCCCTATTAATACCACAGATAAAGCATCATATATACTAAAGATGGCACCTATTATAACTGTTATGTAGAAATCAAATATTGATGCTAATAATAGAGCTACTCCAGATCCGAGTATTAATCCCAAAGCGGTTAAAGAGATTGAGCTTCCTTTATAAGTGAAATAAATAATTAAAACTGTGGCAATAATGGAAATAATCAAATCGACGAATGGGTTCAAGAAGGATAGATCTAAATTCATTATCACAAGCAAAGCGTATCCTGTGAAAGTGTAAATTAAAATCTTCAGTAATGAAACTCTTTTAGACCTGGCCATAAATATGAAAAATGCGGCAAAAGATACAATTAGTATCACATAGAGTATGGGAAAACTGTAGGAGCTTCCTGATGTGGATTTAATTTCTTCAGTGTATGGGTTTACATAGATTGGTAGGAGTATGAAGGCAATAGCGTTTGCTACAATGAAAATAACTATGAAATAGTATCTATTTATTCTTTTTTGGTTTTTTTCAAGGACTTCTGATGCTCCGGATTCAGACAAATTTCCTCCTCTCCTTTTTTAAATACAACTTTAACAATGGGGAAACCATCAATTTCGCAGGTTTTTCCAGTGGGAAACACCTGCCCATTTTTTGGTATTGATGCGGTGAAGGTGCATCTAGGGTAATTGGAACAACCAACGAACCTCCCACCTCTCTTGTTAGTTCTCAAAACTAAGGTGCCACCGTCAACAGGGCACTTTCCTAGCTCTTCCCTATCTCTGTTAAATTTACATTTTGGATCTATACACCTAACTTCAGGAGCCCTTTTCTTATAATATACCTTGATTAATGGTAAACCGCAGTCTGGACATCTTTCATCAGTAAAAGTTATCTTACCTTCCCTAGGCAGGAAGAAAAAAAGGTCATTAGCTTCACCAATACATTTGATATATCTTTTATCTTTGGTGCTTTCCATTATTAATGGTGCACCACATTTAGGACATTTTCCAACTATTTTTTCATTCTGTAAAGTTTCATGGAATTTCTTACCTATTGTTCCTGCTCGACTGATGAGTTCATCCACAACTCTTAAAAGGAGTTCTCTGCTTTCATTGAGCACTTCTTCCTCTCTTTTTTCGCCATTGGCAACCTTATCCATATCCTTTTCCAGCCTAGCTGTCATTTCCGGTTCTACAATTTCAACCTTGTTTAGTTTAAGTGATTCAACAAGCGCCATACCCAGCGGTTTTACATAAATGGGATTCCCCTCAATGAAATCTCTATCATAAAGTTTCTTTATAATTTCATGCCTTGTACTTTTTGTACCGAGATTCAGACTTTCCATCTTTTCAACAAGTGAACCTTGGGAATATCTCGGGGGAGGTGTGGTTTTCTTTTCCTCCTTCTTTATTTTATAGTCGTTTATGACATCGCCTTTCTCAAATGAAGGTGATTCTTTTTCCCTGGGTTGATGGAAAGGATAATATTTCATCCAGCCCTTATCATTTATTACCAGGGATGTGTAAGAAAACTCATAATTGCCTACCTTCAAAATGAATTCCTTTTCCTCGGCTTTGGCATTTTCAGCAATTGTAGCCAAAAATCTTCTAAGGATTAAGTCATAAATTTTGAAGTAATCTCCCCCAACCTTCTCCAAAGGGGCTACCGGATATATTGGTGGGTGGTCGCTCGTCTCAACGGAACCCCTCGAAGGAATTAATCTGCTCTCAGTTTCAAGCTTTTTAATCTCATTTTTTAAGTGCGAATTCTTTAGATTCTCAAGTATTGCCCTCATACTCAAAGTTCTTGGATATACGGTGTTGTCAGTTCTTGGGTATGAAATTTTTCCATTTTGATAAAGGGCTTCTGCTATTGTCATTGCCCTTTCAACACCAATACCTATGTAATTAGCTTCTTTTAGGAATTCTGTAGTATTGAACGGAATAGGCCTTGGTATTATTTTTTCCTTGGTAGTTATTCTTTCCAGTACAGCCTCTTTATTTTTTATATTTTGAACTATTTCTTCAACCTCTTCAACTGTTTTCAATGGGTTACCTTTGTAACTGAATTTGAAACCATTAACATCAAGGCTGAGTTCGTAATATTTCTCAGGTTGAAAATTCCTTATTTCCAATTCCTTGTCTGCTAATATTGCCAGTGTGGGGGACTGAACCCTCCCGACAGATATGAAATTCTTTCCCAGTCTTTTAGTTTCTATACTGAAGAATCTGGTTAATATGGCACCCCACACCAAGTCTATTATTTCTCTGGATTCTGCAGCTGCCGCAAGATTATAATCAACATCATGAAGATTTGAAAAGGATTGCTGCAGTTCCTGTTTAGTAAGGGCGCTAAATCTTGCCCTTTTAACCACTATTTTTTTATTTATTAGGTTGATAGTCTCAACACCTATTAATTCCCCTTCTCTATCGTAGTCAGTTGCTACAATAACAAGATCGACATCGCTTACCAGTTTATTGAGAATTGCATCAAAGTTCTTAATTTTCAATTTTTTAACTGGCTCCTCATACACCATCTGTTTAAGAGTCTCAATATTCCAGTCATTGAACTTGTCTGGAAAATCTAGTTCAATTATGTGACCTGATAATGGAAGTACATAATACTCATTTTCGCCGTTAGCAAATTTTAATATATTAATGGATCCAACTTTAGTTCTTTTAAATCCGGATTCAGATAACGAGGATGCAATCCTAATTGCTGAACTCGCTTTTTCCGCAATAATTAAGGTCTTCACTACCACCTTTATATGGAATGAATACTTTATTTTATTCCTTTACTGGGGTAATTTTCAATACTGTTTTATAGGATAATTCATATATGAAAATTATGAGGCTTAAAGATAAGGTTGCATTGGTCACTGGGGGATCTAGAGGAATAGGGGCAGAGATTGTTAAAACTTTTTCTAAAGAGGGTGCAACCGTTTACCTCAATTATAATAATAACGAAAGCAAGGCAAGATCTATTTCAGAGATTTATAATAACGTTAAGTTGATAAAAGCTGATGTTTCTCAAAGGGAACAAGTTTCCAAGATGATAGAATACATAAAAGAGGACATTGGTTTCTTGGACATACTTGTAAACAATGCGGGAATAATGTTAAATATGCCCATATTGGAATATGATGAGGCTAAAGTCAGGAAAATGTTTGATGTAAACTTGTTTGGAACTATTTACACTACAATTGAATCAGCGAAAATTATGAGGGAAGGATCAAGCATCATAAATATGGCATCCAACGCGGGCATCGGTACAAGTTTCATGAATACAACATACTACTCTTTAACAAAAGCGGCAGTTATCAACTTCACAAAAAGAGTTGCACTTGAATTAGCGAATAGAAAAATAAGGTGCAATGCCATAGCACCGGGTTGGATAGAAACAGATTTGACAATTGGTGCAAGAAGTAGGGAGGAAACTGAGCAACTGAAGAAATTCCTCGTGGAAAATACTACAATAGGCAGGTGGGGAAGTGTCGAGGACGTGGCCAAAGTAGCATTGTTCCTCGCTACTGAAGATTCTGGATATGTAAACGGCCAAGTTATAGTGGTTGACGGTGGAAGGAAAGATTATCTCACACATTCAATTTAAAAATGGAAACTATAGTGGCAATCCTAATAATATTAACTTTCTCTACCTTAATGGGGGAACTATTTGGAAAATTTGGGCTAGAAAAAATAGCTGGGCAGCTACTAAGCGGCATTATTTTGGGGCCTTTATAATTAAACTTGATTAAACCGCAAGACGTATCCTCAATAAAAGATCTAGCAATATTTTTTATAATTCTTTACATAGGCATAGAAGTCACAACGGATCTTTTTAAGAAGGGAATAAAAAGAGCCATAATACTATCAACAAGCTCATTCATCATTCCCATGATACTGCTTTCAGCTATAATGGTTCTAGTTTTTAAATTTAATTTGAGCTCTTCTATATCGATGTCCATGGCCATAGCTGTTCCTAGCATATCAATAATATCAGTTCTAGTTATAAGAGCAGGAATCATAAAATCAGAGTCCGGGCAGGGAATATTGTTTGCTACTGTGCTTTCTGATCTTATTGCCTTTGTTGTGTTATCAATTTTCTATGTGGGATTTAAAGGGTTATTTATAATGTTAATTGTTATTACAGCCTTCCTTTTGTCCATATTTATAATTGATGACATATTCATTAAAAAAGGAATTTCCATTGAAAGAATAAAATTCATTTCGGATATAACCAAGGAAGAAGGAGTATTTACCATTGTTCTGCTTTTCTCTCTAGCGGTAGCTTCAATATTTCTATTTGTTGGAGTAAGTTTCATTCTCGGGGTATTTTTTGCAGGAGTTTTAATTAGAGAAGAAATCCTTGGTAAAGCATTATATGATAAACTCCTAGGGACTTTAAGAATATTAAATAACTCCTTTTTTATACCATTATTTTTCAGCATAGCTGGATTAATTACATCATTGCCAGAAGGTGAATATGCAAAAATACTTATTATCGCACTTGCGATTGAACTAACTCTTCCAATTATCAGCGATTACCTGGTAGCAAAGAAACTCTATGGTAGAGATGCGAGAAGAGTTGCCGGGATTTTAAGTGGTAGAGGGGCAGTTGGACTTCTTATAGCCACGTTGGGACTTTCCTATTCGCTTATTAATGAAAACCAATATTCAGTGATAATAATAGCAACTCTAGTTCTCTCCTTATATGGTTCCATAATGATAAGACAGCAATCTCGTTAAATTAGAGATCATGCCTTAATATGATAATTCAATTTTCGAAATCCATTGAAATTGTGTTATTGAAAAGTTAAGATTTTAGGTGGAACTGTAGTTCTAAGTTTCTTCAGCGATGAGGTACGCAGATTTCCCTCCTTCCCTCCATCGAAGAGTTAATAACAAGCTGTCTATAACAATAAATAATTTCCGGACGTATTTAATTGAAGCTTCCATTTGGCAGGACGCTTATTGAAACTCCTATGCATTTCAAGGAAGCTATGGCCCCTTATAAGTTGTATTGGAAAATGACCCATGGTTCTTTATTTGAATGAAAATAAATAGGGGAATCAAATAAATTCAAGAATTAATTACTTAGTTGGCACAGGATTTATAAATTTTAATAATGTCGAATCTTCAGACAGTGCTTTGCCAAATTCTCCATCAATTATTTTAGGATTCTTTTCTATTACATATTGTAGATATTTTAAGGCCAAATCTTTCCGATTTAATTTTTCGCATAAAAATGATTTTAGTAACCATAGATTTAAATCATCTTTTCTTTCGCAGAGCAAAAGTGTTAACTCACTGTTAGCATTTTCCCACAGTCCTCTATTTAGCATTACGATAATCCCTTGGGGCAATATATCTCCAAACTTTGTAAATTTTTCATTTGATGTTACTTTGTCCATTGTAATAATTTTCTCATCTTTTCCTGATTTTTCATCGCTCTTAGTTATTTCTAAGTTACTAATTTCTTTCTTAATATACCTATCTATGGCATCATCAATTAGGTTATTTATAAATTCCTTAAAGTCTTTCTCTCCCATCAAGTCGGCAAGTAATCCAGCTCCCATTTCAGCTTCTACCGTTATTTTAAAATTGCCCTTGGATAAATTCTGCAATGTAACTGCCAATTTAAATTCGTATCTGGAATCTGGCACAGAACTGTATAAAATCGAATTTTCATCCTTATAAATTTTTAAGAATACAACGAATTGTTTAGTAATATGCATTTTTGTCCATACAAAGTCGATTTCTACTAAGTCATTGATTTCATGTACCTTTTTGACATATTTACTATTCCTAAAAAGAAAAGCAGGATCTTTTAATAATTTTAGAAACTCTTCTTTATCAACAGTTTTAGTTCGTTCTAAAAAGGTTTTTAGGGTCAAATAGGTCACCTTGTGGAAATCAAATAGTCAATAAAAAAATTTATCAAAATTTTAGTAAATTACATAAAAAATTAAATTTTTTAGACAACTCTAAGAGAGAATTTTCTCATAAGCTGCTACATCAGGCCATTTGTTTTCTATATCGATGATAATATACAGATTCCCACTGAGAGAAAGATGACCAGTCCCTATATCGTACCGCTGCCACATGCTACATAAATATAGAAAATAATGATGGGATATGGTATAAATTATCAAATTGGGTCAGGATTTAATCCTATATACTTCCCGTGTGAGGAAATGCCAGAGGTAATTATGTAAATTTTTCATTGGCAGTTAATGAAGGAAAGGCACGTGGATTTGACAATTAGATTAAGATAAATGGGAATGGTGATATTGCCAAAGAGATCAGCCGAAAATATATTTGTTGCCAAGAATGGCAGGATTTTCCACAATTGCTTGAGACAAATATTTTAGAAGGAATAACCAGAGTTACTGAAATCTCCATAGCAAATTGAGATAATATTGATGTCTAAGAGACGGAGATATACCGTGAGGAATTCATTACTGCAGACGAAGTATTCATAAGCGGCACTGAAGCGGTAAGAACACCAGTAATAAATTTGGATAAAATTCCAATAGGCAGGGGAAAGGATCGTAAAATAACTAAAAAATTAAGGGGAAAATAATTAGATGTAGTTAGAGGCGACGATAGTAACTTTGAAGGCGGGATGGATTGTCTATGAGGGTTGCGACTGAATGTCTCCATCAGTCCTGGATAGTAGGCCCCCTTGCTTGAATGCAAGCATAGCTTTTGAGTAGTAAGGTATTATCCTCTTAAAAATAAATCCATGGTCTCTGATAAGATCCTGCAATAAGTAGAAAGGTCTGAGATAGAAATTCATGTATGCCTTTCCTAACCATTTCAATATTGTTTCGTCAGTAAAATTCTTTAGTCTCATTACAGGACTCAGAGTTGTATATTTTCTCCAGTCCATTGTTTTTATAAGATTATTGGCTTTAGCAAAATCCCAGAGTCTGGTTCCAGGATATGGGGTGGCTATAGTGAATTGTGCCAATTTTACCTTAACCTTTTTGGAAAATTTTATTGTATTCCTGACATCTTCAACTGTATCATCTGGAAAACCTATAATGAAGGAACCAAGGCTATTGAGCCCTGCACTATTCGCCTTTTGAACAGAAGAGATTGCCTGATCAAGTTTAATGCCCTTTCCAATAAAATCAAGAGTTTTTTGGTTACCGGATTCTATTCCAAAATAAATTGTATGGGCCCCGGCTTCCTTCATTGCTTTTGCAATTTCATCATTAAAGAAGTTAACCCGCGCTGATGCAGACCAGTGTATATCAAGACCTTCTTCCTTTATCCTTTTCGAAATTTCAATTGCTCTTTTTAAATTAAGAGTGAATGTATTATCAAGGAATTCAATTTCATGTATCCCATATTCATCCACCAACCTTCTCAGTTCACTCATTACTCTTTCTGTGCTGTGGCCCCTACATATTTTTCCAAATTGAAGTGAAGAGAAGCAGAATATGCAATTGTATGGACATCCTAGGGATGTCATTATCGTTCGGAATTTTTTACCATCCGCCTTGTATTTTTCCATAGGAAGCAGATCAATAGCTGGCAGGGGAATTTCATCTACATTCTTGATCAATGATTGTGGTCTATTAACCTTTAAACCGTTATTCCTATAGGCCAGTCCATTTATATCCTTTATGTCCATTTTTCCTTTCAGGAAATGGAGAAGATTAGAAAAAATAATTTCTCCCTCACCCATTACAACGAAATCTACATCCTTGGGTTCATTGAGTGTTAGCTCAGGGGGAAAAGTGACGTGTGGACCGCCCATTACGACTTTGATATCTCTATTATATTTTTTGGTTATGGATGCAACATTGTAGGCATCAGGCATCATGGAGGTGGTTGATGTGATGCCTACAAGGTCAGGATCAAATTTTTTTATCTCCCTTTCCACATCATCAAAAGTGTAATCCATGGCTAGAGAATCTATTATTTTAACATCATCTCCCTGTAATCTTGCCATTGAATCAAGATAAGCCAGACCCAATGGTGGACCTGTCACACCTATTACTGATTTTATAGCTGAATTAGTTGGAGGGGATATAAGCAAGATTTTCATTTTTATCCGCCTCCTCTTCATAGTTTAACTTTATAACAATTTCCTCGTAAGCACTGTTGTTCAGTATGCATCCGGGATCTGACTGCATATAATCTCCATAGTAGCCATAAGCTCTTGCCCTGCAACCACCGCATGAATACTTGAATGGGCATGTTCCGCATACCCCTTTAAGTTCATCCCTATTTCTGAGATCGTTCAAAACTTTAGATTTATTCCATATTTCTTTGAAATCATCATGGATCACATTTCCAACCCTTATGGGCAGGAATACACATGGTTCGAGGTCCCCATTATCTTCCAATGCAGCATAAATTCTTCCTGCCCCGCATCCACCTATAAATTCAGCCATGGCAATCCCTTCATATCCGGTTTCCATGGTTGCAAAATGAGTTGGTGCATATGTTTTACCGGTACCTTCAAGAACCTTGTTGATTCCTACCCTAGAGTATTCAGGGGAAGTGGAGAAAATGTCAGGGCCAACTTTAGCCTGCCATTTATTATACAGGAAATTCAACAGATCTTCTCTTTCCTGAGAGCTGAGGTCTTCCTTTATTATATCTTTTCCACGTCCAGTCGGAACAAAATTGAAAACTATAAATCTTCTTACCTTAAGACTTATTGCAAGGTCTAGCATCTCATCCATTTTATTGTAGTTATATTTGGTTGCGGTAGTAGCGATTGCAGTATCAAAAACACCCTTGGCCACTACATTTTTTATACCTTCCACCGTTCTCTCCTACGCAAGCGGTTGTCCCCTGAATTTATTATGGATGGTCGGTTCAGCTGAATCTAGACTTATCTCTATGTAACGTATACCTATTTCTGCCAATCTGTCTACCACACTTTTAGTCAAAAGAGTTCCGTTGGTTGCAATTGTGGTATATATCCCTTTCTTACCTGCATATTCCGCAACCTTCCAGAAATCCTTACTCATCAAGGGTTCTCCTCCAGAAAAGGCAATCATTGTTACTCCAGCTTCATCAAATATATCTATGACCTTGAGTTTCTCTTCAAGTGTAAGTTCATCAGGATTTTTGTTTCCCGCGTTTGCGTAACAATGCAAGCAATTGAGATTGCACTGCTTGGTTAAATTCCAGACAATCATCAGAGGTGCATCAAATATTTGCGGTTTTGTAATGCCATATTTTGCAACACTCCTTAAGGTTAATGCTGCTCCTTTCCTAACGTATTTTTCTTTCAGAGCTACTCTTATTGTATCAACGCTCTCAACTCCAAATGTTTTCATTCCACGCATCAAAGCTTTCTTGATAATTTTAAATTAAGTTATCTCTTTGATACCTTCAGGTTCCTCCACTCCTGCAAAGACGCCAAGTGCGTGCTCAAATTTCTTCTATTCGGTCATTTTTCTCACCTGAAACTGAATGCCTGATCCTTCCTGTTGAGGCATGTCTGGAATTGACACTTTGATGTTACTCTTAGCCTAATGCAGTTATTGCAGAAATAGGGATTTCGCATTGGCATAACAAGTTCAACTTCCAACTCCGTGCTTCTAGGATTAACTCTGTATTTTTTTCTGTGATGAAGTGAATTATAGGAAACTCCTACAATTTTATCTTCCAGCCTTTTTTCTATATTCCTTAAGTCATAATGTTATCTTCTGAAATCTTCTGTGTTTTCTCCATTCCTATCTGTTTCATATTCTATGAGCTGTAAAATTCCTCCCTTTTCAGATGCGAAAATCATCATTTTATCTATCTCATCAGTATTCGATCCATTCAGTACAACAAAATTGATCTTAACCGGTTTTAATCACGCCTCTAGTGTTGCACCAATCCCTTTCTCAACAGATAATACACCTCCTTCATTTCCTGTAATTATCCCGAATTTGTTTTTATGCAGGGAATGCAGTGATATGTTGATTTTGTCAAGTCCTTCTTCCCTGAGTGATTTGGCCCTTGATTCTAGAAAGAAACCGTTAGTGATCATTGATATGCCACCCTTGATGTGTTTTATTGTCCTTGAAATAATTTCCTCAAAGTCCATGCGGATAAGCGGTTCTCCTCTGGTGAATTTTATTCTGTTGACACCCTTGGGGATGCTATCCTAAACACTTCTTCAATCTCTTCCGGAGAAGAGTGTTCCGCGTTTTCCACAGTTCCTTCCATTTGGCAGAAAAAACATTTGAAATTGCATACGGCATTCAACTGTATTCTCAGGCTGTTTGGGGGACGAGAATAGTTGTAAAATAAGTTTATTAATATATCAAATATTCATATCAATACTTTATGATATTTCTTCAACAAAATTAATGCCATTTCTTTGTTCCATCCTCATAAACATCCTGTTTCCAGATGGGTACTCTATTTTTTAAGCTGTCTATTATGAAAATACAGCATTGGAATCCTTCTCCCCCATTTAAAACAACCTAGTCCATTGATATCAACATAAATTGCCAAGGATATGACCGTTTGAAATGGCCTTCCTTGCATTTAAGGAAAAAGCTTTTCAAATTCTCTGCTTTAAATAACCTTATAGGAGAAAGGAATGAAATAAATAAAAGTAGATAAAATCAATTATTTCTCGGCAGTACCCTGGCTTCTCATCACACATCAGAGAGGTATTCTGCATCTCTTGAAATTTCCTCCAGCGCCTTTCCTTTCGGTTCAGGCAGAAGCACAATTGTGATCACCAGACCAATGATGGAGAGAATTGAAAGCAATATGAATAGACCACTTAGATGGAATTCCGATAATATGAACACGTTAAGGAAAGTTCCTATAAATGCGCCAATCTTTCCACCAGCAGCTGCAATTCCAGAACCTGTTCCTCTGGCTGATATTGGAAAAACTTCAGGCGGGACTACGAAGGTAGTTACATTTGGACCGAATTCAATGAAGAAGTAGCTTAATCCGTAAAGAATCATGAACTGTAGGATATAAGCGGGCGTAGTCAGGAAGGGGAATAAACCTAATATTCCGAAGGAAAGAGCCATCATAGCAAATCCAGCAACCTGAATAGGTTTTCTGCCAATTTTATCCATAGTGAATGTAGCAAGCCAATAACCTGGGAGGGCTGCTAACCCGAATACCAATGCGGATAATTCGGTAGTTCTTATGACATGCGCTATCCCTTTTACGCTTGCAGGTACTAAGAAGCTTAGCATTTCACTTGACATAATACTGTTGCCGTACAATGCCCAGTCCATAAGGAACCAACTTCCTGCTGTGACAATTACAAGACCGAGAAGTTTTCTATCCGTTAGAATCCTTTTCATCGTCAGATGGCTCTTTGCCCTTGCCTCAGAGACCGAAGGTGAGATGTTTATATTGGCATATGAATTGAGGTCACGAGCGGCTTTCAATATTTTCCCTTTTACAATTGCAGAGTATTTGGGTGGTTCAGGCATTTTCCTTCTGAAGTAGATGACCACTGCTGCCGGAATTGCACCTATTGCAAGGAGAAGTTTCCACGTTAATGCCGGATTCACCCCTGAAGTAAGAAAAGCTAGTGCTATCAAGGGGCCTGCAACAAGACCGAAACTTTGCATTGAAAATACCATTCCAATGAATCTCCCCCTATTCTTTGTGTTGGAATATTCACTCATTATAACGGAGCTTGTAGCATAGTCCCCTCCAATTCCTATACCAAGTATGAATCTCCAAGCCATAAGGTAGTAAACACCATTTATTGGGACAAGGAACGCACTACCTAGTGCGCCTATAACAAGTATTACAAGCTCAAGGCCGTAAACCGCTTTTCTTCCCAATACGTCCAAAAGTCTACCAAAAATTATGGCACCTATAACCGCTGCCAATAGGGCAGTTGATGATAAAAGGGATGTCTGAACTGTAGTAAATTTGTTCCATCCAGCAAGTGGCAATATCGATAGCACCACTCCTATTATGAAGAGATCGTATGCGTCAGTGAAAAAACCCAGACCAGCAGTGACCCATGTTTTGTAGTGGAAACCAGATGGTTTTGCTTCGTTCAATGAGTCTACTATCTTTTTTGCATCCTCACTCATATGATCCATTTGCCATCAGTTTTAGAATGGATTAAAAGGGAAAGAGCTTATGAAAGTACTTTATTTAAGCTACATATTACTCAATAGAATATATAGTTCGTTTTTAAATAAAACACCACCGACAATATCGCGAAAGAATTACTTAAAACTCACTCAAAAATTCCCTGACGTTTTAAGTAAACGATACTATTTCCAAACCTAGGAAACGCGATCTCAAAATTTTGTTCTCACAATTATTAAATTTTTGATCTTATACCAAATAGTTTCAAATAAGCTAGCACTATAAAATTCTAAAATAGTGGAGACTTTAGATTTATCAAATCTTAATACTCTAAGTGGGGCCGACCGGATTTGGACCGGCGACCTCCCGGTTATCAGCCGGGTGCTCTAACCAGGCTAAGCTACGGCCCCATTAATATTACAATCCGAAAATCCATGAAGATATTAAACTTTTATCAAAAATTTCTGCTTCATAAGAAAAAAAGAATGAAATAAATTAAAAGGTTATGCTTCAGAAGTTAGTTCCTGGAGCTCTTCAAGAATTTTCTTTGCCAATTTTCCTACTTCATCATCTTTTTCAGAAAGGTCTGCGATATCGTCTATTGTATGTTCCTTCATCCATTTATATACTCCTTTATTTGCCATAAGACATCTGTATGATAATTGTCAGACAAGTATAAATAGATTTTTACATTTGAATATTAAATTAAAATTACTTAAATAAATGATATGTAATATTAGAGTTATAATTTATTAATAAGAGAGTTGACTTTTGCCTCAAGATCCTTTAATTTATTGTTCTGTTTTTCTATTAAATTTCTTAACTCATTCAATTCCTCTGAGGTTGAATTCTTGTATTCCAATGCTTCTCTAATGGCTCTCCTAACCCTACCATCAGTCTCTGTATCTAAATAGCCCCTGAGACCCTGTATTAATCTAGTATCGCCCGTATTCCTTATAGCGTTAACGGCATTCAACCGAACAGCGAAATATTTATCTTTTAGAGCGGTGTGAAATGTATCGGCTAAACTCATATCTTTCCAATAATACTTGGACAGTGCAAGAACAGCAGCAGCTCTAGTTTGCCAGTTATAATTGGTTCCCGTGTATTTTTTGATCACATCTATGAGATTTCTGTCACCTATCTCCCCAAGCCCTTTTAATCCTGTTGTTCTAATAATATCATCATATGATTCATCGTCAAGATGCTCTACAATGAATTTTGAGAATTTTTCACCATTGATTTTTGCCAATGAAAATAGGATTTCTCCACGGATTCCGTATGCCTTTTCTTTTAAATAAATGTTCATTAAATAATCTCCCAGTTCTGTATATTGCAAATTTGCAGACGCTTTAACTACTTCTTTCCTGGCAAGGTAATCCGGATCTTTCAAAAATTCCATTAGAATCTCAGCTGCTCTTTTACCTCCTATCTTAGCAATGCTTTCTGCTATCTTCCCTTTGACAAACCAAAACTTCTCATTTTTATATGAAGAGTTGAGGAACTCAAGTTCACTTGGGCCATATTTAGATATTTCAAGAGCAGCATCTGCCCTTTCAAGTGGTGATAAGCCTTGCCCTATTATATAATAGGCCTCTTCCTTGGGTCTCTCATATTCCAATACTTTCAAAACCTTGTATTCAGGGTCAACACTTATAGCTTTGTACCCTGAATCATCAATATTAATAATTTCTTCTGTGTTGTTTATTAACATTTCAGTTTCTTCTACTTTATCATTTTTATATACTCTGATTGGTAACTTTAAGGAATAGATGTTGCCTTTCTGACTTATGATAACTTTTACCCTTTCCTTTGAGTGCTCGACTTTGACGTGAATTTCAGGATGGCCTTCCAAGTAAATGAAATCGTGGAAGAATTTTTCCATAGGGAGGCCAGTGATCTTATGAAATGCCGACCTTAGTGCTTCGGTTCCAACACTTTTTCCTTTATTTTCATTGAGGTAATAATTTATTGCTTTCCAGAAATTTTCCTCCCCCACAAGGTAATTTAAATACCTCAGTACAAGGGAAGCCTTCTGATAAAGATGCCTGTCAAAGAGTTCTGCAGGGTCCATATATCTATTTTCCACGATAGATCTGGAATACCTTGATTTAAATTCATTGAGATAAGCTTCCCTATGCTTGAAAACTTCCACTAAAAATTCATCCTTTCCTTTTAGTTTTTCCATGTAAATTAAAGCTATATAGGTTGCAAAACCTTCATTAAGCCAGGCATGAGACCAGTCCTTGCAGGTTACGTAATCACCAAACCATTGATGTGCTAGTTCATGGCAAACCAGACTATCTGATTGGTAATCGAGATGTGCAAGCTCATCATGTAAGGTTCTGTCAGTAAGGGTAGTTGCACTGAGGTTTTCCATACCCCCAAATGTAAATTCGGAAACACAGGTTTGAGAATATTTCTCGTAAGGGTATTTAACACCGGTTTTTTCACTTATGAACTTCATCATATCTGGAGTATTTTGAAATGACCTTGGGGCCAAGCTTTCATATTTTTTCTGGAAATACGAGATTATTGGTATACCTTCCCATTCCTGCCTCATTTCAGAGAATTTCCCGGCTATAATACTCACAAGATAGGATGGGAATGGAAAATCTTCCTTGTAAATGAATGTAGTATGCTCCCCCTCAATTTTCGAATCTAGATGACCATTGCTTATAACAAAATAATCATTGGGAACAGTCACCCTTATCTCATAAGAGGATCTCATATTGGGATAGTCATAAGTGGGGAACCAGGAATGGTTATCCATATCCTCCCCCTGTGTCCAAAACTGTACCCCATCATCTGTTTCAACGAAATATCCACCCCTCCTGGGAACGGATTTGTATGTGATTACCAAGTTGTAATGTCTGCCTGCTTTGAAATCCCCAAATATTATGAGTTTTTCTCCATATGTGAAAAATTTGGAACTATTCCCATTGATACTCACACTATAAATAATCATATCTGTGGCATCCATTTCAATGCTTTCCACTGAAAAATAATTCATAACTATGCTATGCGTTACCTTACCTAATATGGCTCTGTTTTCAAAGTCAAGCTTTATGTCTATTATGGTCTTTTTAATTTCATAGAATTTGTCCCTTTCCAATTTTTCTTCATATCCACTTAGCACGAAGGGTTTAGAATTTTGAGACATGAAATAATATGTATTCTTTAAATTTAAATTCTATCTAGTTTTTCCAATATTAACTGGGAAATTGCATCTAATGTTTCATTTCCGTCGGAAACAGGCTTGATTCTTTCATACCTAATACCCTTGGATAATAGCTTCTCCTTGAATAAAATATCCAGATCATAAAGTACTTCTATGTGCTCATATAGAAATCCTATGGGAACATCTATAACTTCTCTTATTCCCATTTCAGTTAATCTTGAAACGATATAGTCCATGTCCGGACCAATCCACTTACCGCCAAATGGTCCCTGACTGTGGTAAAACCACATGTATTTTCTAAGAGGTGAAATTAATTTCATATTATCCACGAGAAGCTTAGGGTAAGGGTCATAACCTCTAACAGGGAGGCTGTGAGAGGAAAAAAGGATAAATTCATTGTGTTTCTCGAGAATTTTCCTGTAATAATCAATTATGAGAGGATGGAAACCTATATTTTCAATTCTGATAAAGTTCCTTCCCTTCAACGAATTTTCAAAAGGAATGTAATAGCTATCGAATATCTGCTTGGAATATATTGGAAATAAAGGCACTTCTATTATGATATGGTCGTTGATAATTCTAGCAGCATCTTTAATATTAGGTCTGTAATGTTTAGTGAGCAAATGTACCTTTAAATCCAACCGACTTTCCAATTTGTCCCTGATGTTATTAACAGTCTTTATTGATGGAGTTTCCCCTCCAATCATCTGTAATTTCTTTATATTTTCATCAATCAGCCACTGTGGAGGATCCCTCCCATTCATAATGTCTTTGAGGTATTCCCTCATTTCTGAAACATCAGCAGGATATCCATAATACATTAAAGCAACTGAAACATTACTTTTCATAGTTTCCAATCACCTTGGATATTAGTATTAGCTTATTTACATCAGCGTTGGGGGGAACTCCATGGCCCAAATTAAATATGTGCCCTTGGAATCTGCTTCCCAATCTCAACGTTTCTATGACTTTATTTTCCAAATTATTATTTTCAAGGAAGAGGTACGACGGGTCAAGATTACCCTGAACTGAGAGCCACGGATATTCCTTTGAGAGTTCATATAGGTCATAATTCCAATCCAGTCCAAGAACATGGAATCTCAAATCTACTATATATTTAAGAAGGTGGTGTGTATTCCTGCCGAAAAAAATAATTGGCTTATTTAACGGCCTTAATTTTTCAATGAGCATGTTTTCATAGGGGTGAAGAAAATCCAAATAATCAGCCGGTGACATATTTCCAACCCATGATTCAAAAATCTGTACAATATCGCATCCTGAATCAAGCTGAAACTTAGCAAAGTTATATGAAGCATCGACAAAACCCTCTATTTTATCACCCTTTTCAATTATTTCTTTCTTAGTTTTAAAATAATCATTTCCATGCCCATCGTATACGTAACTCATCAGGGTAAAGGGCCCACTTGTTATTCCCATTAGAGGCTTTTCAGGGAAATGTTTTTTAATAGCTTCCACGGATTCCTTGAATGTTTTCTTTAATTCTGTTCCCGCACTTTCTATACTTTTTATTTTTAAATTTTCCTCGTAATCCACATCCATACCCAAAAGGTTCAATGAAAGAAGAATATCCGTATAAAGGATAAGAAAGTCAGGATTGAAGTATTTTAAAGGGAGTTCTGTAAGTTTAATTATAGCCTCGGGGCTCCTAAAAGCAAAATTGATTCCATATTGGTTTCTGATATCATGGTACTCTTTCAAATATCTCCCTGACTGTCTCATGAACCAAAATGGCCTGTGCCCTAATTTTTCTTCATATTCACGAATGAAATTCATTGAAGATTAATTCATGAAGTTATATGAAATTATTTCAATTTCCAAATTGATAAAATATGGTATCAATTATTAAATTCCATTTAAATATGATTTCTTGATATGGGGGCAATGAATTCAGGCGGTTTTGATTTTAATTCAAAGCCTATACTAATATTCTGGGAAACTACAAAAGCGTGCGACCTTGCATGCAAGCACTGCAGAGCTTCGGCTATAACCGATCCCCTACCCGATGAAATGAATATAGATCAATCTTTAAATTTTTTAGAGCAGATAGTAGGTTTCGGGAAACCCTATCCAGTTCTTATCCTAACAGGAGGGGACATTATGAAAAAGAGAGATCTTGAGAGGATACTTTCTAAATCTAAAGAGCTGGGTATACCGGTATCAATGTCTCCAAGCGCAACACCCTTGTTAAACGAGGAATCTATGAAAATGATGGAAAAGTACGGAGTTAGATCTTTATCTTTATCATTAGATGGTTCAAAAAAAGAAACACATGACTGGTTAAGGGGTGTTGAAGGTACATTTGACAGAACCCTAAAATTAATAGATACCCTAATATCCAGAGGCTTTACCCTCCAAATAAATACAGCGGTATTTCAGAAAAATGTATTGGAACTGCCAGAGATATTAAAAATATTGAAGGATAAAGGCGTTAAAACATGGGAGGTATTCTTTTTGATCCATACAGGCAGGGGTATCGATAGAGAAGACCTGGATGTAAAGGGCTATGAGGATGTAAACAACTATCTGGCATTTGCATCAAGGTACGGTATAGTGGTAAGAACTGTTGAATCACCTATGTTTAGGAGAATATTAATGGAAAGGCAGAAGACTGAATACATCGGGGGAGAACTATACAAAGAACTTGTGGAGAAGACTATATCACTTTTAGGACCACCAAAGGATAAAATAATGGGAAACACAAGTAATACTAGGGACGGGAAAGGGATAATTTTCGTTTCGCATAACGGGGAAGTAAATCCCAGTGGATTCTTACCTTTCTACCTGGGGAATGTAAAGAATCAGAGCATAGTTGATATTTACAGAAGGAACGAAATTTTACTCAAACTCAGAAATCCTGAAAATTTCAAGGGGAGGTGCGGCGTTTGTGAATACAGGGACATATGTGGCGGATCAAGAGCAAGAGCTTACTCATACTTTGGAGACATATTCCAGGAGGACCCCAGGTGTCCTTACATTCCAGGTGAAATTAAAAATAAGCAAGCATTGGAAACTAAAAATTCAAGTTCATAATACCCTGTTGATTTAAATGTATGCATTAATTATCATAGCGGTCATAATTCATGTCTTATCAGCAGTATTCCTGGTCGGGTCATCGATTTTTGTATGGATTGTAGTATGGCCAGCCAGTTATACTATGTCAGATGAAAAATTGAGAACAAGGTTCATGAGTGTTATGGGTAAGAAATTTGCTTTTTATACTAATTTATCCGTTTTATTTCTTACCATAACTGGAATTTATATGGTTTATTCAGTGAGACCCGTTTATATAACTAATTTTTTTGGAGCTATATCACAAACATGGGGGCAGATACTCACAATAAAGATAGTAACTGTGGCCTCTATGTATGCATTAATGTATGGAAATAACATATGGCATGGGAAATTGATACCCAGGCTTGCAGAAAATGGAAATTTTGAGAAATTAAAGCAGGTAAGGAAAATCGCCCATCTATTATCATTCATCACAGTTTTCTTAATGGTCCTAATAGTTATTGAAGCAGTATTTCTCGCGGGGGTGTTCTGGTGAAGAGCGAGAAACTTTTCAATAAGGCAATCAAAATTTTTCCAGGCGGTGTTAATAGTCCCGTGAGGTATTATTCCCCGTACCCTAGATTCATAAAGGGAGGAAAAGGGCAAAAAATATGGGATGTGGATGGAAATTTTTATGATGATTACGTTCTGGCCTATGGACCACTTATATTAGGGCATGCCAATAAAACCATTTCAAGGGCCATTGCAGAAAGATCACAAAAAGGAATAATGTTCGGTGCACCAACTGAAGAAGAATTAAAACTTGGAGAAATTATAACAAAAAGCGCAAAATTGGACATGTTAAGATTTGTTAACTCAGGTGGAGAAGCAACATATCACGCTTTGCGATTATCAAGGTTTGTTACAAAGAGAAAAAAGATTTTAAAGGTAAAAGGAGGGTATCACGGGACTCATGATTTCAATTATCCCGGTGAATTTGTAAAAGAAATCGATTTTAACGATTCACAGTCGTTGAAAAATGAATTGTCAAGCAGAGAGTATGCAGCTTTCATATTAGAGCCAGTAATGGGAAACGTTGGCGTAGTACTGCCTCAGGATGGATATCTGCAAGATGTAAGGGAATATACAGAAAAATTCGGAACAATATATATTTCTGATGAGGTAATAACTGGATTTAGGACTAAGTTTGGAATTTATTCTGATAAATATGAACCAGACTTGGTAACTCTTGGAAAGATTATCGGTGGTGGAACTCCTTTGGCAGCATATGGAGGGAAAGAAGAACTTATGAAAAATGTGAAGCCAGCGGGTGAATTTAAACAGGCTGGCACATATTCCGGTAACCCTCTGTCTGTAATAGCTGGTCTGGCTGCCTTAAGAATACTCAGCAGAAAAGATTACGGAAAACTCAATTATTTGAGTAATGTAGCAGCCGGCATACTTGAAAAATCAGGTGTAAGGGTCAATATGGTCACTGGGATGCTTTCCATGCATTTTTCAAGCGAAGAAGTTACTAATTATTCAAGAATTGACCTGAAACTTTACTACCAAATTTGGTCAAAGCTTTTCCCATATGTTTTGAATTCTGGAATATTCATTGCACCATCGCCTGAAGAAACAATGTTCATATCTTTTTCCCATACGTTAAAAGATATTACAAGGGATATGGATATAATAGCCGGGAGGGTAGAAGAGATTTGGAAAAGCTGAGAATAGCCACAAGGGATTCCAAACTTGCAAAATTCCAGGCCGAAAGATTCGCAAAACTCCTGACTCAATCAGGTTTAAATGTTGAAATTATAAAGGCTAGAACTTTAGGGGATCATGACACGAAAAGTCCTCTCTACGAATTAAAACAGGTTGGTATCTTTACATCAGAATTGAATAAAATGTTAATTGACGGAGAGGCTCATTTCGCAATTCATTCAGCCAAGGACCTTCCTTCGCAACTCGAAGATGGCGTGGAGATATCCCTCTTTATGGACAGGGATGATTATAGGGATTTTTTTGTTTCAAAGGGTCCTATGAAAAATTTTAAAGGAATAATAGGAACAAGTTCAAAAAGAAGGGAACTTTTCTTAAAGCAATCCATGGGATTTAAGGATTTTAAAATAATAAGGGGGAACATAGATACAAGGATAAGGAAATTTAATGAAGGAATCTATGATGCTATTATAGTAGCAAAGGCGGGTTTAGATAGGTTAGGAATAGAAGTTCCAGGTGAGGTTATACCTGAAAGCATAATTCCACCTGCACCGAACCAAGGAATTATTGCAGTAACCTCTCTGATAGGTAGCCAATATTCAAAAATTGCAAGAACATTCCAAAATGAAGCGGTTTTATGGGAGGCTTCCCATGAGAGGGAATTAATGTCAAGGTTAGGTTTGGGATGCCATAACGCAGTGGGAATAAAGTCTGAATATTCTACTAAAACTACAAAATTCTCTTTTACAGATGGAGAAAGAAGGTTCGACTACTTAATAAAGGGAGAAATAACAGATAAGGACATAAAATTCATAAGTGATAATATATGGTGAAAGCGGCCTATGTGGGTGCAGAGGACGAGGAGATTAAAAGGGATTATCCAATTATTCCAATTTTGAGGATTAGATACAATGTAATAGATATAAAAAAGATGGAAGGTAATTTTGCTTTTACATCAAAAAGAGGAATTATTTCATTAAAACTTAACGGGATTTCCTTGAAACCAATAGAATTGTATTGTATAGGCAAAGCCACTGAAAATAATCTCTTCAAATATTACGGATTTACTTGTAAGGTTCCAGAGATAGAGGATTCCCTTCATTTAGCAGAACTGATTATAAATGATGGAGTTAAGAATATAACCTTGGTTACAAGCAACCAGTATTCTAGAGAGATGATCAAAAAGTTGGATGAAAATGGAATTCATGTTAATATAGTAGAAGCTTATGAAATATCAAAGAATGAAAATATAAATCCACAGGAATTCTGCAACTACGATTCTCTTTTGTTCGGTTCATCCAAATCTTTTCTATTTACTCTGGAACTGATGGGTTTGGATAAATTGAAAAATAAGAAAATTTACGCCATAGGAAGACCAACTGCCAGGACTATGGAAGCATACGGTTTGAAACCCTTAATGACATTCGCATCTCCCGACATAAGAAAAGCCATGGAATTTATTTTTAATTCTTAAAAAAAAGGATCTGAAATTTAATCGTGACAAAACGGATATATTTTATGTTAATATAACGGTAAGGTGCGAAAAATTGGAAAAGGGTGGTATTTTTCTAATAAAAGTATCCTATAGCGATCTAGGTTCCATGTTCTTTTCCACAGTCAAACCTATCCAATTAGAAGAGGTATACGGCTATATATCAAAAAATGAAAATATTCAGGAAGCAGTGGTCCTATGGACGTGTAACAGGTTTGAAATATACTTCTATCCAGGTTCATACGATTCAGTGCAGTTCTTTGATGAATTTTTGAAGGGCAAAGTATACAAATATTCTGTAATCCACGGGGAAGATGCCGTAAGGCATTTATTCCTTGTTTCTGCTGGCCTAGATTCAATGGTATTGGGGGAGAATGAAATATTGGGCCAGGTAAAGGAAGCTTGGATGATAAGCCAGAAAAAAGGATATTCAGGAACGAACATGAACCAGGTCTTCAGGAAGGCAATAGAGGTAGGGAAGAAGGTCAGGACTTTACACGGCTTCAATAAAATCAAAAGGAGTGTTGCCTCTGAAGCCATAGAATTTATAGACAGCAAGGAAGAGATTTTAATCATTGGAGCCGGAAAGTTAGGGACACAAATTGCTAAAATGTTAAAAGAAAAGGGCTTGAATTTTTCCATATCAAATAGGACAGAAATTAAGGGGAAAAATTTAGCAAAGGAATTGAATGTTGATTTTGTAGATTTCGATGTGAAAAAATGGGCTAATTTTCATACCATAATAATAGCTGCATCATCAAATGGCTATCTTATTAAAAAAGAAGATATTGTTAAAGGCAAGGTGCAGAAAATTATTGATTTATCATTTCCCCCATCTGTAGATCCAGAACTTTCAAACAAAGTTGAACTTGTAAATATGGAGCGGCTCAGTTCCATATCTGAAATAAATAACAAGAGAAGAGAAGCATTGGCTAGGGAAGCCTTAAAAACTGTTGAGGAAGAGTATTTGAAATTTATAACTAATTTGAATGAAAGGGAGAAGCAAAAAATTATTAAAAAATTTGTGACCTACACAGATAATATTCTGAATGAAGAATTAGAAATCTTTTCAAAGGAAATACCAAGGGAATACATGTTAGAGGTGGAAATGGGAATCAAAGCCACCAGAAATAAAATACTGGGCCCCTTGATCCAAGCACTAAAAAATACAGCAGATATTAAATCTTCGTCATTATTGTCAGAGCTGGAGAGGGTATTGGATGAGCAGCTATCCAAGTCTAAGGTTGAGAAGGTTAAGGAAGTCAAAGGAAATTAGGGACATCCTTTCGGAGACACACATAAATTTAAATAAATTGATAATGCCTATATTCATTGATGATAACCTAAAATCAAAAGAGGAAATCAAATCTATGCCCGGTATTTACAGATATTCTGAAAATGAGTTAATAGACCTGGTTAAATTATATGAAGATATTGGAATAAAGAGCGTGCTATTATTTGGAATACCAAAAGTTAAGGACAATCTTGGAAGCGAAGCCTACAACCCCAATGGTATTGTGCAGAGGTCAATAAGGAAGATTAAAGAGGAAACAAATTTAGTAGTGATGGCAGATCTTTGCATGTGCGAATATACAGATCACGGTCACTGCGGAATTGTACGCGATGGCACCGTAGATAATGACAAAACATTAGGATATTATCAAAAGATTGCAAAAACCTATGCTGAGAGTGGAGTGGATGTGGTAGCACCCTCGGGTATGATGGATGGGCAGGTATTGGCTATTAGGGAAATTCTAGATAAGGAAGGATTCAATGATATCATGATTATGGCCTATAGCGCAAAATATGCCTCTTCATTGTACGGGCCATTTAGGGATGCAGCATATTCAGCCCCATCGTTTGGAGACAGGAAAACATATCAGATGAATTTTTCTAATTCAAGAGAGGCCATTAGAGAGATTGAAGAAGATATAATGGAAGGTGCGGACATAGTTATGGTCAAGCCAGCATTATTCTACCTAGATATCGTTAAAGAAGCCAGAAGGTTGTTTGACCTTCCGTTGGCAGCGTATTCAGTAAGTGCAGAATATTCGATGTTGATCAATGGATCTAAGCAACGCTACTTTGACCTAGATTCAATTATAAAAGAGAGCATAATGTCCATATTTAGAGCAGGTGCAGACCTCGTAATTTCATATTTCACCGAATATATTGCAAAAAATAGGGAAATCTTCATTTCTTAAATTAAAAAATTAGAATAAGGTTTTATATTATGCTTCATAATTGAATCTAAGTGATTACAAATGAGAATAGTCATATGGAACATAGATTTCAAGTGCAATCTTCTATGCAAAGGATGTAATGCTTTTCAAGGAAACGAACTATTCCCAAGGGATAAGATCGATGATTTTATAGATGAAATGAAATACAATAAAGTAAAGGTTGTTTCTGTAACGGGTGGCGAACCAACACTCCATCCAGACCTTCCGAAGATAATGAAAACTCTAAAGGAAAAAGGGTTCTTTACTCATATAGCAACCAATGGAACCAACAAGTATATGTTGGAAAAAATCTCCCCCTATCTTGATGCAGCAACCATATCTTTGGACAGCCACATACCGGAGCTGCACAACGAATATAGAGGCAGGAAAATCTTCGATATTGTTGTAGATACCATGAAATTCCTGAAGCCGAGAGTCAAAGTTCTAACATCAAACATGCTGGTAACGAACTTTAACTATGATAAGATAAATGAATATGCGGAATTTGTAAACAAAGAGATAGGTGTGCCGGTATCCATGTGTTTCCCAGATAACACGGCCTATTACTATGAAAGGGTACCGGTTGAAAAGGAACAGATTAAGGCCGCATTCAAGTATGCCAGTGAAAATTATAAACAGCACAAATTTGGAAATACAAAATCCTTCTATGAAGAAGCTGTTCTATGGCTGGAAAATAAAGAAGTATCAAGGTGCAGGGCGGGGCAAGAAGTTTTTTATGCTGATTACAGGGGGAACGTTTACCCTTGCTTCTACAAAACCGATGTTAAATTAAATGAAACCAGGAAATGGAAAATTTACGATAATAACTGTAACGCATGTTTCATACAGTGTTTCAGAGAGCCTTCGATAAAAAAACCTATAGAGCAAGCAAAGTTAATCGCCGGTATATATCTTTATAATAGACGAAGCGATTCCAGGGCTAGATGAGAATAGCCCTGTTCAGCGATACATACTACCCCATCCCTGACGGAGTCTCAAAGCACCTAGTGGACTTTAAGAAACAGCTGAAAAAGAGGGGACATGAGGTAAGAATTTACACCCTGGTAAAAGGGGATGGAGACGTTTACAGCCTTCCATCTTTACCGTTCCCATTATACAAGGAATATAGAATGGGATTGCCAAACTTTGACTTATATAAGGATTTATATAGATTTTCACCAGATATAATTCATGTGCACACCCCTTTTGTATTAGGAACACTCGGGCATCATTACCACAATAGGATGAATAAGCCTATAATCGGTACTTATCATACTGATTTCGTCAATATGGATAACACTATAAAATTCCCTTTTATTAAGAGTCTTCTTAACCTCGGTTTCATATACAACATGTATCTGTACAAAAAATTTGACCTGATAGTTTCACCCTCAGAACCTATAGCCAGGATGTTGAGAAATTATAAAGTAGATTCAAAGGTCATTCATGTGGGAATAGATCTTTCAAGTTTTAAATATGATGAAGATAAGGATGATTATTTTCTCTTTCTAGGAAGGTTGACCTATGATAAGGGAATAACTCATTTTCTAGAGGCCGCATCTCAAATGCCAGAGGAAAAGTTTATAGTGGCCGGAGTTGGACCTCTGGTTACAGAAGTCAAAAGGTATGCATCCAAGTATGAAAATATTAAATATCTTGGGTATGTTGATGAAAAAACCAAGTTGGAACTTTTATCTAAAGCAAGGTTATTAATATTGCCATCCCGGGCCGAAACATTTGGTATTGTTTATGTTGAGGCCATGGCTTCTGGCACCCCTGTAATCGCCAGTAATGAATCAAGGGAAATTGGAATATTAAAGGATGGCGTTAATGGATGGCTGGTAAAATTTGGATGCCCATCATGTATTGTGGAAAAGGTTAAGCAAGTAAAAAATATGGACCTCAAAGAAATTTCCAGAAACGCCTTGAAATCTAGCATGGAATTTGGAATAGAAAGTACTGTTGAAAAGCTACTTGAGGTTTACGGTGGGTTGATTGAATTATATAAGAATGGCTAGGCTCATAGGAATTCCATTGAGCGTAGTGACAATCCTGGCATTTATACTGTACTTTGGAATAGACAACGTAATAAACTCAATACTTTTACTAAGTCCAGATTACATTGTATTCTTTATAATTGCACTTTTGTTCCATATTGCATCGCAGGTGTTCTGGGGGTTTAGGATATATTTTCTTACATATGGAAGAGGTAAACCTGTTGGCTTAAGGAATGCTATCAGGGCCGTGATTGCTTCATTGTTTGCTTCTACCATCACTCCAGGTTATGTCGGAGGAGAACCAATTAGAATAAAAAAGTTAGTAGATTACGGTCTAAATATAGGGGAGGCCACAGCTATAACAGTTGGAGAAAGAGGGTTTGATTCCATTTTTTTTGGGTTCTTCTTTTTCATATTATTACTGGAAGGTTTTTTTTATTCATCGCTAAAATTATATTTAATTGCCGGTGGCATAGTTATAGTGGCATTCTTTGCTATAATACTATTATCCATTAGCGGGAAAAAGCATTTGAATATAATTGTCGGTAGGATCTACGGCATAGTTTCAAAATTCTCAGGAAAAAATCACAATGAAAGGAAAATACAGGACGAAGTGGAAAATTATTCAAGGGTAATGAAGGAATTATTTTCAAAGGATCCAATTATATTTTCATTGTCTTTGATATCTACATTCCTTCTGTGGTCCGTAGATTTCTATGTTCCTGTAATATTGATCTTAGGATTTGGGATCAAACCGGATATTCTTTTTATAATATTAATTCAGATTATTTTAGTTCTGATATCACTTGCTCCAATAACACCGGGGGCCTCGGGTATAATGGAAATACTTATGATCGCTACATTTACCTCCATAGTGGGCCCAAAGCTGATTCTTATATTTGTTATAATGTGGAGGTTTATAACTTTCTATTTCAACATAATTTTCGGCTCATTCTATCTGCATTGGGTACTTAAGGAAAAATCGGATAAATCATAAATATTGTTCAAATATAACTGATGGAATGTCCTTTAATCAACCACAAAAGCTCAGGAAATATGTTTTCCGCTCACCGAAAACTTTCACCTCAATACTGTTTTTAGTTCCAATCATCATTCTTATTTATTTATCATCACACAGTCTCAGGCTAACCGTTATATATGCATTAACAATTTCAATTGCAATAACTTTTGATTACTCTATGCAAAAGGTAATGGGTTTTGTTTTTAATTTAAAAAGAATACTACTTCTTTTCATAATTTCCCTTTATGCATCCCTCGTCTATTATTTCATATTGGTGGGATTAAGATTTCTCCCGCCTACCACGGCCTTTATGCTTTCCCTTACCCCTATAACCTTTTTGAGAGCCATGATCTATCTGACCTTTACTGGGAGAAAGAGGATTTTGGGGCACGGCATATCCATGAGCTTCCCTATTATAACATCTATCTTATTTTTTATTTTTCTCCCGCAGTTTAATGTGTTTATATTGGCATTTTTAATTTCGTCGCTAATTTATTCTATTGCAGGGGATATTTTTATTTCAAGGAGTTTTTCACCCTTTATAAAAGAGTTTAGCATGGATCCATCAATAATTATAACTAGCCTGCTGAATGCCTCTTACCTGGGTAAAAGTTATAACGAAATACTGAAAGATTTCTTCAGTACCATTTATAAAACCACCTCAAGCAGGCCAATTTCAGTCCTTAGGTTCAAAGATCATAAGGAATTTTATTTCGTATTTCCCTATGTCCATCCAGGCCCTCTAGGAGATATAGGGAGCTCCAATATTACTGGAAAATTTTCAAAGTATCAGCCTGATAAGCAGATGGCCATTTTTCATACGAGTACGACACATGATGATAACTGTTCTGATGAGGATGAAATAAAGAAACTATCACAGATTTTCAATGAAGAAGGCTGGGTTTCATACGAATATTGTTACAGGCCTTATTTTGGGGAAAATTCAGTTTTTTTACCCATTGGAGATGGAGGAATCCTATTTATTATTCCGGATAAAGTGAGGTTTGACGATATATTGTATGAGGAAGGGAACAAGCTTATAGCTTATGCAAAGCATCATGGACTAAAATGGCTTGAGGTAGTAGATGCTCATAACAATAACATGGATAAACCTGTGGAATTAATGGATACAAGCTTCCTTTATGGTGAGCTTAAGAATGCCATTGAGCAAAGAGATGGAATCTATCCCATATATGGCGATTATTCTTACATAGATTACACCTCTCAAGATATAGGGCCAGGGGGCATTAAGTTAATAAAATTAAAATTGGGTGAAAATATTGTTGGAATAATCCTGTTTGATGGTAACAATATGGATTATCAATTTAGAAAGGAGTTGGAATCTAGATTAGTTGGGGTTGATAAGACTATAATATGTACCACAGACAACCACATTGTGAACATTAATGGTCTCTCTGTCAATCCGGTAGGCAGGAATTATTCTCACGATCAGTTGATTGAAAAAATAGTTGAGGAATTTGATAGGCTTAACCCAAACAACAGACTATCTGTAGATTATATTAGAAGGGAGTACAGGTTGAAGGTTGCGGGGGAATCCCACTATGAAAAACTCAACGCTACCATTAAAAGGTCATTGAATTCTGCCAAACTATACGTAATTTTAATGCTGCTGTTTTCTATAGTATTTTCACTGTTTATATTTAAATATCTGTCATGAATGAACAATTATGAAAATATTAATTTCAGGTGGAACTGGATATATAGGAAAGCATATAATTGATTCTTTTGAAAGGGATGAAATATACGTATTATCGAGAAGTAGAGAAGGGAGTGAGGGAAGAATTAGATATATAAAATGGAGCCCTCCGAACAGGGATTGGGAAAAAAATCTGGAAAAGCCGGATATAATAATAAATCTTGCAGGAAAATCCATAGGTGAGGGAAGATGGAATGAAAGATTGAAAAAGGAACTTTTGGAGAGCAGACTGAATTCAACCAGATCTCTGGTGGAATACGCAAATTCTGCTGGAGTGCCAATAATGGTTTCTGCATCTGCTGTAGGATATTATGGTAATAGAGGAGATGATGTGCTTACTGAAGAATCCCCACCTGGAAATGATTTTTTGGCAAATCTGGCAGTAAAATGGGAAGAAGAGGCATCTAAATTCAATGGCCACCTTATAATTTTAAGATTTGGGGTTGTAATCGGAAAAAACGCACCGCTGCTGCAGAATTTATTGAAAGCTATAAAGCTTAGGTCTGCTAAAAGGCTTGGTACTGGAAAACAATGGTATTCGTGGATACATGTTGATGATATTCCTAATATAATCAAATTTTCGATTGAAAACAAATTGCAAGGGCCAGTCAACGCTTCATCACCTAATCCTATGAGAAATGAAGATTTTATGAAAATCCTTTCAACTGCATATGCCAAAAAGCAATACTTCAGTTTACCCACACCCATTTTGAAGATGGTACTGGGCGAACTAGCGGATTATCTAGTACTTTCTAGCCAGAGAGCTATCCCAGATAAGTTGACCTCAAAAGGTTACAGGTTCCAGTATGCCAGTCTTGAACAAGCCATTCAAGCATCTTTATGATGAATTTGATATAATTTAATTCCATTTTCTATGGCATCTCTTATTAGATTATTAGCAAATTCATCTTTTAACTCATCATCTTGAAACTTCTCCTGTGCGAAACTGATAAAAATCTCCGGCTTTGAAACCAATATAGCATCTACCGATGTCAAAATTTGCCTTAAGTGGTACTGGGCTCGGGCACCTCCAAGCATACCAGTTGAGGCACTCATAATAATAACAATTTTACCCTTCCATGCAGAATCTTTGGGGGGCCTGGAAGCCCAGTCTATAGCATTTTTTAAAGCTGCACTGGTTGACCAGTTGTATTCAGGTGTTGAAATGATAATAATTTGAGCTTTCCTTATTTGCTCTTTAAAATTCTCAATTGCGTCAGGCACTACATCAGTATCTTCCATATAAATGGGGAATTTTGATATATCCGCAATTTCATATTCATGATCGTTTAAAAATTTTCTAGCAATGTGCCTTACAAGTTTAGTATTATAAGAGTCTTTCCTAAGACTTCCGGATATAAGCAGGAATTTCATGAAAGGGTATTTAATTTACCTATAAATAAAATATCTCTCTTATACTAAAGAAACAGTTATGCTGAATGGAACAGAATTAACAGGTATCTTAGGTTCTACTATGATCCTAAAGGGGGTTGATTTCTTAGGACAATAGGCATCCACTTCATAAACTGGAACTTCTATTTTACCTGTACCAGATGGCTCCTCCTTTATCAGGAAATTGTAGTAAGGCTTTTCATAATTGTTTAAATTAGGGGATTCATCATATTCAATTTTAACCTTATAATTATGTACTAGGTCACATAGGGGGCACTTAACTCCATTAACTGTGAATTCAAGTGTTTTCACAATCCCAAATTAATATTTCGTATAAACCGATTTCCAAAATAGTTCTTGCATTTTTGAAATTGTATGAAATGAGATCCAAGTGATTGCGTTAATAAGAAGCAGAAAAAAATACTAAAATATGCCAACCTCAAATTATTCATTTCAAGGATATTCTCTTAAACCTTTTAATTTAAGGCCTAATTTATATATAAATACATCCTTTTAAGCCACCGGGGAGAATTGAACTCCCGACCTGCTGATTACAAGTCAGCCGCTCTGCCGACTGAGCTACGGTGGCTTGAGCAAATGCTGATTAATACACAATATATTATTTTATCCCTACCTATATTGATTTAAACAGTGGGCTTTCAAATATCACCAATAAATAATATTATTTGAATAAACTTGTGCTGAATCATATGCATGTATGTTTGGAGTTTTAGTAGATTTGGAATCTTTTTGCTAGGGTAGATCCAATTTATTTTTTATGTTTTGAATGGAAAAAATTGTGGAGGTTAATTTAAATTTTAATAGTGGGTGTTAATAACTCCCCTCATGGAATCCACGATTTCTAAATATTATTGGATCTACACTATCACAATATTCATAATTACTACATTCATATTTTATCTCTTATTCGGTGGTGTACTATTTGGGGCGGGCTTTAATATAGCCATATTTTTTTACATGCTTATCGTAGGCTTTATAATTGGCCTAATATCTGCATATGTAATTGGACCCCTCATATTATGGAGCTCTTTTAAAAAATTTGATGATTTAAGGATAGAGGGGATAATTCAAGAACTATCTAAGAGGGCAGGCATTAATAGAGTACCAAAATTAATGATATTTAATTCACCTGAATACAACGCATTGGTATACGAATCCATTTTCGGACCAAGACTGGCTATAACCTCAGGCCTTATTAACGGTTTCTATTCAGGAAATGTGACAGAAGACGAACTTAAAGCTATTATAGGCCACGAATTGGGTCATATTAAACACGGGGATACTTTAAGGAGGTGGATCGTTCAATCTTGGATATCTATTTTCCATTCCATAGGTAGTTTTCTACTTTTCACAGGTTTTATATTAGCCGGAATAGGTGCAGTAGAGGCAGTACTGGAGAGGAATACAGCAAATATTCTCGTAGGTTTAGTACTGAGTGCCATAGGTGGTATGATGATGCTCATATCTAAATTGGTAGGTTTAATAGCATTGCATCACGATAGATTTAATGAGTATCTAGCTGACGAGTTTGGAGCGCGTTTGGTAGGGGGAAACAGCATGATTAGCGCCCTAATTAAAATACATCAAACCAATAGCGGAATATTGCCAAAAGGAATACCATATTCTCCTTATCCAGATTCATGGCAGGTGAAACCCGTTAAAACTAATCCCATCGAAAATCTCTTCAGTGATCATCCACCAATAGAAAAAAGGATAGAAAGGATAAAGAAAATGGGTATACAATGATCCCTAGAGGATAAGGAGCCTCAGTACAGGGGATCAAATGTTTGATGCTGCCAAAGATACTTGGATAAATGATACAAGCATAAACATAATTTACGAACACCTCAAAGTGTTTGATGCGTTCAACAGTGTGGCAAATAATATAGGAAAACTCGTGGGAATAGGGGATATGCCTTCCTATTCAATTATTGAATAATAAGGCATCCTATAAACCGGAAATAGTGGCATCCATCTTTTGTTCCTAACACGTCTTGTTCTTTATTTCCTTGGAAAAATGGATTTCCACTATAAAGGTCAGAGATTTCTTGAATATAAGCTCGTAAACATTTATTTCATAATTTATCTGGGAGAATATTGTCTATTGATCGTTAAACGGAAGGCATGAAGTATAATATTACTCTTAGTCAGGTAAAAACTGGTCTGGAAAGCTTTCAAATTCTACTCTAGCATAACGGATAAAGCGTGTCCAGATTGCAAGCTGACAGGGATATGCGCAATGGGATTATCGATACTCTAATAATGTGAACTCAGGGAACAATGGAAACCTAGGAACCTCCTAAGTTTAAGCGAGGATTTCTTTACATTCAGCCTATGCTGATTACATACTATTAGATGGATAATTATTTTCTGTTAAATTTTCTTTGGATAGCATGTAAAGACAAAACTTGAGATCAATGTCGAATTTCTTTATTTTTTTCTTTTTTCTTACTGAATAGCTCTTTTTTAGTCCTAAGCAGATATATTAGAGAATAATTTTAAAAGGAATCACCATAAAAGTCATCATCTCTATTAGCTAGTAAAATTTCCAAAGTCTAATTACCATTATAGCGCCGGGGGGGAGATTTGAACTCCCGAGCTCTTGCGAGCAATAGATCTCGAGTCTATCGCCTTGGCCGGACTAGGCTACCCCGGCTTATCTAGTAAGTGCGTAATGTTTATTATTTCTTTCTTTCTTTTAAAATGGAATTGCCTAAAAGCACTCTAGGAGTCACCATTCTTCAGCCAGTGCTCAAGAATTTGTATATCATCAAGTGTTATATTCCCATTTAAATTCCTGACAGGACCATTACCTACTTCATTAACGCTAAAATTTTCAAGTTTGGAAAATAATTTCAGTCCTTCGAGTATACCAAGTTTAGAATAAAGCATCTAGAAGAGACTTGCAAAATTCTTGAAAATATGAGAAACATTCCTCTCCATCATGTTTTGAAGTCTACTATAAGTTCCAAATAAACCGATTAATAATACGTTATTGTTTCCAGACGGATTATTGAATAATAGAGCAGTTCTTTTCTTTTTTTGATAGTAGTTAGATAAAGATGATATCTCCAAATTCGTAGGAATTCTTCATCAATTTCACGGATGTCATTTATCCTTTTAAGTATGGATAATGATATACTAATATCGGATATTCATCCCACATTTTCAATATCTAATTCAATATATTGGAAATATTAAAAGAATGAGAAATGCCTTATTAAATCCTAACAAGATTCCAAGAGGCCACAAAGAAGACGGTGCAATTATGTCTCCAGTGCTTACTATTAATGAAAATTCCCAGATGTCATTTTCAAAATTATCCTTTCCATATACATCAACAGGCGTAGTATAGATTGGAGAAATAAGGAGTGTTTCTGTAGTAATGAAGAAAATTCCAATCAGAATAAGGACATTATTTGGAATAAGATATAGAATTATGAATCATGAATCTGGGAACTGAGACTGCATATCCAAGGATTCCGACAATAATTAAAGGAAGAGAAACTTTTACTTTTTTGTAAATTAAATACACAATAACTCTCCAGAAATAGTTCCCAAAGTATCCCGTTAACCAAAAATAGACATTGCTATTCCAATTATTGCGAGCGAATATTTATCAAGATACAATGGAATTATTATTGCAAAGGTGAGGTTAAAACCCTTGATAGTCATCCAAAGAAAGCCATATATCATTGCAGCATATACCCCAGTCATTAAAGGTGGTTTCATTCCATAACTTGCATATACAGAGTTAATGTATGAAATACTTATTCCCTCAATTATTGCCGCTATTAAGAACAGAACTATTGAGATTATTGAAAATATGAATGCTATTAGAATGAACGTTGTTGCGGTGGAAAGTTCCTGATTAATTTGCATCCTATATGGAGGATAACCATACTGAGGTTGCTGACCTGAAGGTGGCTGATAGGGATTATTGTTCAAAGGAGGATTTTAAGGGTTGCTCTGGTAAGGAGGTGGTGATGAATTCACCGGTGGTATTTGTGTTGGAAATGGATTGCCGCATGAGGTACAAAAGATTGCTTCATCTACATTTTGAGCTCCACATTTAGGGCAGAACTTCATATTATAATAATAAAATATTAAGTATTTAATTTTATCTATTATGATTATGTTATAATATTTTTATAATATAATCTAATCAAATCAAAACAATTGAAATATCCAATAAAAAAAGCAAATACAGATTTTCTTTTTGCTTTCATTCAATTCTTATTTCGACTGACCGAAAATGTTTTGTAGAATCTCCATGATTGAATTTTATCTAGGCATTATCTGGAATCTTCAACTTATTGGTACCAGTGTATCTTTACTGTAATCTAAGTCTGATTGAAATCGGGACTTAACCTTACCACAATGCAACGGAAAAATTTTATTTGGCATCAAAAAGCCTAAATTGATTTTAAGAGTGTATTATTATGAATGCTTTTTAAGATTGGTCTATCAGAACTCTTTCCTAAATTGAATCTCGAAATACCGGAATAATATCCTTTATTTTCAGATTCTATTTATATTCAAATATGCATAATATATCTAATTCAAAGCTTCCTCAATATGGAAAACTCATTAGAAATGGATAACCTTCTAGACACATGGAAAGTTATATTCAATATTATAGTTCCGTATCACCCTCAAAAAATTGCAAGCATTTATTTTTAGTCAGAATTTAATAATATTATGGACTGGGGGGGATTCGAACCCCCGACCTCCTGCTTGCAAAGCAGGCGATCTTCCGCTGATCTACCAGCCCTCAAAATTTCTCTTTTGTTTTATCTCTTTTGATTTCCTGATTTCTTCTAGAGTACCGGTATCTATTTTTCCATTAAATTCTTTCGGCTCTCCGAAAGCATTGGGTGGAACATATTTGGTTATGTAAACTCCATCCCCTGCCCTATATATTTTCTCCCCGCTTTCCAACAATTTAGATGTATTAATTTCAAGAAGCATAGGCTGATCATAGTGGTATAACCCTGCAATATAAGCCTTCTCTTCAGTACCGGATAGATGAACCCACCTTCTGTCTGCTGGCATAATGCCATTCTCTTTAAAAATTTCAAATTCTTCAGAATTCGTCGGATAATACAACTTTTCAGGTATTGAATCTGTAGGAAGGTCAGTCAAATCTACCTCAACAGAATGTCCGTAGGTAGCCCTAATATATTTATTGTCAGGAGATAATTGATATCTCCCCTTCTGGTCAGTTTTTGCTATTGCTACTATATGCGCAGGCCTAACAAAGTGAAATTTCCTTGGATGAGAATCTCTTATTTCAAGGGATAGCATATCAATTCTAACATAACCTTTTGGATCCATATCTAAATGATACTTTTCGGCATTGTGTCTCAATATTCCAGTTATCAACCTTCCAAGCGATTCGGTTTCATCTTCATATAAAAGTACTTTGCCTGGCCTATTACAGATAGGACAGAAATCTCCCCTGTAATAACCATGTTCCTCACATCTTGATACTTTTTCACCAGGCATAGCACTTCATTGTTAATGTTATAATAATCTTTATGATACGTAAATTAAATCAGACTTCATAATACTAGCTATGAAAATAATGGATATGTTATAGAAGGCATGAAGAACAATCCGGTAAAAGGCTGAAAAGCTAGAAGATATTAATATAATAATGGATTTCAGTTTAGATCTAATGTTTGATGTTTATAATCTATTATTGCTACCCATTATACCTTTACTCTACTACATGGGCATCAAAACCCAAGCATTCAATAAAGGTGGAGCTATCTCTGCTGCAATAATAGGAATTATTGTAATTATCGGTGGGGGAGTTATATATTTCGTGATACTATTTGTTTTCCTCGGTTTATCTTATATAGCCACAATGCTTGGAATTAAAGAAAAATCTAAGAAGAAGTTACAAGAGGGATTAAAAGGCGAGAGGGGTGCTAAAAACGTCATTGCAGCAGGATTGGCACCGGCTGCAATCTCCATTATGAATATATTTTATTCGAATCCAGTGGTAACTTTTGTCCTTTTTGTGATTTCACTGGGAGTAATTTTGTCAGATACATCTGCATCAGAAATAGGTTCTTTGGATCACGATACATTTATGATATTAACTTTGAAAAGGGCGATTCCTGGAACCAACGGTGCTGTTTCCATATTGGGTACGGTTGTTTCCCTGGTTTTCTCCATACTATTTTCATTTCTTTCTTTAACGATATTTCAGATATCTTATTATCTGCCATTTGATAAGTATCTATATCTAGCATTAATTGCCGGAATAATTGGTTTCATTGGAAATATAATCGATTCCATATTAGGAGAAATTTTCGAAAATAGGAACTTAATGGATAAGTATACGGTTAATCTATCTTCAGCTGTAATTGGAACTTTATTGGCATGGTTAATTATATAAATTCCATATCAATCGCATAGCATGAAAATTTTCCTTTTAATTGCAGATGGTTTAGGTGATAGACCTTCTAAACTTCTAAATGATATGACTCCTCTGGAGGCTGCCAATAAACCAAATTTAAATAAAATGGCATATCATGGAATGGTCGGGTTAATTGATCCAATAAAGCCAGGTATTATTCCAGGTTCAGATACTTCACACCTGAACTACCTGGGTTACGATCCGATGAAATACTATACTGGTAGGGGTCCATTCGAAGCTTTGGGGACAGGTCTAAAGCTTGAACCAGGTGACATTGCCTTTAGGGCTAATTTTGCAACAGTGGATGGAGAATTTGTTGTAAGGGACAGGAGGGCAGGTAGAATTAGAAAGGATACAGATAAGCTTGCAAATTCATTGAACATGGAAATTGATGGAGTAAAGATTATGTTTAAGGAAGGAACTGAACATAGGGGTGCTCTCGTCCTTAGAGGGAAGGATTTAAGCCCCGAGGTTTCTGAGAATGATCCTCATCACGAGGGTTTAAAAGTCAAAGAAGTTATACCCCTAAAGAAAGAGGCCGAGATGACTGCCAGAATACTTAATGAATTCTTTATTAGAAGCCACGAAATTTTAAATTCCCATCCCGTAAATGAAAATAGAGTAAAACTGGGGGAGCCACCTGCGAATGCCATTTTATTCAGAGGAGGAGGAATCGTACCAGACATTCCGAAATTCAGGGATCTGCATGGATTTTCTGGAGGATTTGTTGCCGCAGTTGCATTAGTTTCAGGAATTTGCACTCTAGCAGGCCTTAAAAATTATACTCCCCCCGGAGTTACAGGCTCTCTAGATACGAATATTGAAGCCAAGCTGAATGCAGGCTTAGACGCTCTAAAAAATGAAGATTTCGTGATAGTAAATGTAAAAGGTACAGACATTGCCGGTCATGATGGAGACCCTGTTGCCAAAATGAAATTCATTGAAAGAATAGACCAAGCGATTGGGAAAGTCCTGTTGAATAGAATGGATGATGTTTTATTCTGTTTTACAGGTGATCATTCTACACCAGCCACATATAAGGAACACTCATCAGATCCAGTACCAATATTAATTTACTATAAAGGGTCAAGGGAAGATAGGATAGAGAATTTTGGAGAAAGTCAATGTAGATTAGGTACTTTGAGATTAAGAGGTAATGACCTCATGGAGGTTTTAAAAAGTCATGCCGGCAAGGCTGAAAAATTTGGGGCTTAGAAGGCTTCGTCAAATAATTTTTTTGCTTCTTCATCATTTTCCATATTTACTATGCCAGAAAGAATCTCTCTGGCTTCCTTTTTATCGCCTAAAGCTAGGTAGAGCCGTGCCAGGGCAATTCTAGCATCCCTGCAATTTTGATCAAGCTTCAGGCTTAGATCTCCTGAAATTCTAGCATCATCAAGTCTTCCCAATTTTAAAAGTATTTCTGATCTGAGTGCCCAGTATTTTGCATTTTTGTTTTCCATCTTAATAGCCTGATCCACCGAAGCTAGAGCCTCTAGGTATCTATCCATGCTAAAAAGGAGTTTTGCTTTATCATAATAATACTTTGGATTCTTTATAATTGATATTGCTCTATTTATATAGGATAAAGCAAGTTCTTTGTCTTTGTTGAAGTAATACCTAAAATAGGTTCTATAGGTCTCTGGATTGCTGGGATATAATTCAGAAAGTTTTTTTAAATATTCCTCTGCTTCCTCCCCTTTCTTTATGGCTATATCGACTAGAAGTGATAATGCGTCAAAATTTTCCTTTATTTCCAGGCTTTTTAGTGCATGCTTTTTAGCTTGATCATAATATCCATCCTCATACAGTTCCAAAGCTGCCATATATTCATCCTGGCTTTTAGCTATGGAAGGGAGGCTAGGTCCATCTGCCATATTAATAATATATAAAACTAGAAAATAATCTTTTTTAAGGGAAGGGGTTTATATCTCATTTAATTATGGCAAGTAAATGAAGGTTTTTATTGTCGGATTCGGAAACATAGGCACCAATTTAGTAAGAATAATTACTGAAAAAAATAACGAATTACAGCAGAAATACGGAGATTCATTTCAAATAATAGCTATAGCGGATAGTAAGGGTGTTTATGAAGGGTTTAAGAATAACGGGGAGATTTTAGAAGCTAAGCTCAACGGAAGAACTGAAAAATTTAGAATAAAGGATATTGATATTACTAGGTCCATTGCAGATTTAGAGTATGATATTCTGGTAGAGGTAACAAGCAGCACACCGTCCGGTGAACCGGGGATTACTTATGTCAAAAGGGCTATGGAAAAGAAAAAACATGTTGTTACGGCAAATAAAAGCATTCTGGTTCAAAATTTTGATATCATTGATTATGCCAGAAAAATGGGGGTAATTTTTAAATTTGAGGCCACAGTCTGCGGTTCAATTCCGGTTTTCAACACAATCGACAATTATTATTCCAAAGCCAAGATAAAGAAAGTTTCAGGTGCATTTAATGCAACTTCCTCTTACATAATCAGAACGATGGAAAATGGATTAAGTTTTAAAGATGCGCTAGATATTGCAATAAAGGAAGGACTAGCAGAAAGGAATTATGAAGATGATTTACTTGGCATTGACTCAGCTAGGAAGGCTTTAATTTTACACAATTATATTTTCAAGAAAAGAATGAAGATGAATGAAATTGAAAATTTAGCAAAAATCGAAGACGTAAAGCCAGGAATGGGGCTTATATCAGAAATAGAAGATTCAAAAATTACTATCAAGTATGTGGAAAAATCAGAAAAGAGTAAAATCTTTGATTTCAATGGAGCAGGCATGTCATTTACAATTACAACGGATTTATTTAATACACAAACATTAATTGTGGATCAGGATGGTCCCTGGGAATCAGCAGCTGCAGTTTATTCTGACCTTGTTGATATATTGAAGGTGAGGATTCTTGAATAGAGCATATAAATATTTCGTTTATTTTATGGCACTTCTTTGGACAATTATGGTTTTATTGGATGTACTGTACTCTCTAAAAATTTATAATATGCTTTTAAGTCAGTTTTTGCACGTTCCTTTCATAGTATTCATAATAATACCAATCCCCGTGGCCTTGTTTGAACTTCCTGGAATGTTCACATACTATTACATGATTTTTTTATTGCTCCTGATAACTGCATTTTTCATCTATGCTATCTTGAATCTGAGTTCAACTAAAGAAAATAGCGCAATTTTTAAAATTGCAGAATTTTTTGCATTTAACCTATTCTTATCCATAGTATATTTTGAATTTATAAATTCCATAGGGCAACCCGTTCATGTACCAATAACAACATCTGTTCCATTTTACATAAATTTCTATGAACTAACCAATGCGGGATTGTATGAAGAGCTCATTTCAAGAGTACTTTACATTGGTATCCCTCTATTTTTATATTATAGATATAAGGGGATTAGATTACCATGGTATAGAATGATATGGGGTGGAAATTACAAACTAGGGAAACCAGAAATTACTGTATGGATAATTTCTTCGCTCATATTTGGTATAGCGCACTCTACAGCATGGGATTGGTCTAAAACTCCCCAGGCAATGCTAGGGGGATTTTTATTGGGTTATCTTTATCTAAGGTACGGGCTATTTGCTGATGTGCTTTTCCATTATTCTATAGACGCATCTGATGCAATACTAACAACCGCGCTGGGAAGTCCCGTCGCCACTTCATCAACTCAGGGTATCCTGGGCCTGGAATATTTAGTCTTTATATTTGGCGGAGCGGTAGTTACTGGGAATTACATATACTTGCTTGTAACTGGAAAATATAAAGACGGGCAAAATAAAAATGAAGGAATCAAAATTTCCCAGTTTCCCATATGTCCAAATTGCCATTCTACGAATGCTACATTAATATACGATAACATTTACAAATGCAATGACTGTAATACCATCTTTAGAAAAATTAATTAATAATTGGCCATATTTTCTATTCTCATTATTTCCCTCATTAAAGATGTGGCATAAGAGCCTGGAGGCAAAATAAAATGTAAGGTATCTAATTGAATATTCATATCTAATGCCTTTTCAAACATATTCCTTCTCTCACCTTTGGAAGACAAATTGTATGGAAGTTTAAAATCAACGAAAGAAACCCCTTCTTCTTCCATAACCTTCCTTTCTATATCACCCTGAACCCCCGATGCATATTCCTGTTCATGTCCTATTATCAATCCTGTAGGTTGAATTTCCCCTCTAATATATTCTTCTTTGAATTGAGAATAGTTCAGTGAATTCACTTTTATAAATTTACCATTTTTATTGACAACATCCCCAATTTCTAATTCCTTGGAGATTTTTAGCCTCTCAGACAAAATTTTATTGAATAGGTAAGCTTGGTAGGCATGAATAAACATACTTACGAGACTTGGAGGTAGCGTTTTCAAGGCACCAACATAATCTTCGGGATGTTCCCTGAGATGCATCAAGACTGCCTTTTCCAAATCCAGAGCTTCCGGAAATCTGTCAGCATATTTCTTCGGATCCGGATCCTCGTAATATTCATTTCTTATATCGGTGAAGTTGTCTTCACCCGGCATACCTATAAATTTTCTGGTAGCTTCTTTATAATCCCTTCTTATTATATCCCTCCCAACGAGATGTGATACAGGTCTTAAATTTCCAAATCTCTGTGGGCCATAGAAATTGGGAAATATTCCTTTAATTGCAATTTGATTGAAATTTTCCTGTAATATATCAATTTGAGTATCCCTTATCTTTATCCTAAATAAATTTCCCTTATGATTTCCCAAATATATTCTTTTGTTTGAATAAAAATATTCCAGAATTTCAAAGTCTTGAAGGTTTATTTCTTTGAATTTTGCGCCGTATATGCTTATATACTGTACTTTTACTGCCCTCCTATCCTTAGTCCCAGCAAATCCAATTCTCTTGGGGGAAACACCATAAGCCCTAGCAATGAATCTTATCAATCTATTATGTTCCCAGTTTTTAGCTCTAATCTTCAAAATTAGATTCTCCCCATCGGGATCTTTTGGAATTTCATCGATCAATTCCTCTACATAAAAATCATCTGGTTCGGTTCTTAATTTCCCACCAGCTTGTTTGAGATTATAGTAATATGAATAGATTCCAATCTCATCAAAATTTGGCATATAGTTGTCGGGGGAATATTAATTAACTATATTTCATTATCTCTTGCAATGTGGGAAGGGATTAAAGGTAATCGATTACAAAACGGTGCTAAGGGCTTATTATTTGGAATAATTGTTACATCGTTTCTATTGTACCTTTCATTTTATTTATATTACATCTATATCCTTATACCGATAATACTTGTAGTTATTTTTCATTATTCCGGATCCTGGAGAGTCAGTGATAGGGCTTTTTATGGCTTTATTGCCATATTCATAGCATTCCTAATTTCAGTTGCAGCCATATCATTTAACCTGGAAGGTACGCCTCATAATTCTATAACAACTATTAAGAACTCTCTTGGGACATATTCAGTTTATTTTAACTATACTAAGGAAGGCAATTTAATTGAGATGTTCATAAAACTAAATACAACAGAGGTTTATAATGCAACAGCAAGATTGTATGACTTGATCAATGCAAGGAATATAGAGATTGTAAATCTGGTATTTAATAAGGTTGGAGAAAACTCCACAACGTCTCTCAGTTTAAACAACTTATCGGGAAGTATTTACATTATATTCCTGAATCTGACATTTCACAGTTCCAACTCCACAGTTAGCACAAAATTAGGTCTGCTTGGTCCAATTCTTGTATCACCTGTGGGCTTATGGCTCTATCTCGTTAAGGATTTAGCCATAAGTTACCTCTTGGTTACATATGGTTTTTTCATTATATTTGTCGCACTAATAAGATTCATGAATAAATCAAGGGAAAGAAACATGGGAAAGAAGGAGGAACCTCAAAATAAAGGAAACGAAGATTCTCAGAACCAGAAGGAAGATAATAATAAAAATCAATGATAGTTAATTAATTAATTTTAATTCTCTTAATTTTTCCAATACCTCTTGAGCATGTCCTTTCGGTTTGACCTTATCGAAAGTATACACAACCTTTCCATCTTTATCGATTATAAATGTAACCCTCTTGGCTGTAGCTAGGCCAAGCACTCCATATTTCTTGGCTATCTCCTTGGAGTTGTCTGCGCCCAAAATAAAAGGGAGCCCATATTTCTCCGCAAATTTCTTATGTGTCTCTGCCGAATCAACTGAAACCCCAATGATTTCAACGTTGTATTTTTTAAATTCATCATAATGGTCTTTGAATTCATTTGCTTCAGTTGTACATCCGGAAGTGAAATCCTTCGGATAAAAATAGAGAACTACAGGCTTCCCCCTCAATTTGGAAAGGGATATTTTGTTTCCTTTTTGATCCAGGGTTTCAAAATCCGGGGCTATATCACCTACCTTAATATTCATAAAAAAAGATAATTTTTAAATAAAAAAGATTTATGTCTTTGCAGTTAGAAATGACCGAAGAGATTAATATTAATTTGGAGCAATCTCACAATCTTTTTGACCGGGAAATTTTAATCTCTAAGGATATATCAGAGTCGGATGTAGTAGGCAATCTATCAAGATTCGGGTCATTCATACTCTTTTATAATCCATTTGATAATATTTCATACATTAAATTAAATAAGAACAATCAAAATTATTATTCAATTTTAAAAACGCTATCATCCTTGGATTTGAAAGTTAAAGAAATAAGTAGTCGGACAGTTGTCGAATTGGGAGCTTTCAGCAAAGATGAGGTGGAGTTCCTATCAAATATTTCATCTATAATGGGCTTTATATTCTTCAACAGTCATTCCCTTTGTCTTTGCTCTATTTTCCAGCACCCCTCCTTCCCATATCTTTGAATCTTTGAATATTTTATCAGGATTTATAATATTACTTCTAATTTTATATGGGCCACCTTCTATCATAACATATTTTGCAACTTGGGCTGCAAAAGCCTTTGAAGATCCATAGGAAAGCATTCCTGCCCCGGGATTAGTTAAATTCTTAGTTATGTTAAAAACAAAGTTTCCACCAATGTTTTGCGCTTTCATAATCTTGAAAGCCTCTCTAGTAATCAAGAATGTGCCAATTGAATTAACATTAATATGTTTCATTAGATCATCAAGTGTTATCTCCTCAATTTTCGCAGGATGCAGGTAGCCAGCATTATTAAAAACTATATCTAAACCACCATACTCTAACACGATACGATTAAACGCCTCTGTAACTTCGTTTTCTTTGGTAATGTCGCAAACTATACCCATTGAATAATTACCCAAACTCTTTGAAAGATCAAGGATCTTGAGATCTAAATCAAGACCAACAGGAATAATCCCATTTTCATAGAATTTAATGAATGTTGATTTCCCTATGCCTGATGCTGCCCCTGTTACAAGGCCCACATATCCTTCAAATTCCTGTCTCCTGATCTTACTGAACTTTGCCTCCTCAAGCGACCAGTATTCCATTTCGAATCCTTCTTTCTTTGATATGAATTTATTTTTTCCAAAGGACTTTGCTGCTAAATTAACGTATATACTATGTTCCATGAGTTCGCTGATTATTTTAGCTTCTTTCTTGTTAGTTGATGAAGTAATCATTCCTAGCCCTTTGATTATAATTACGTTAGGATAAGGGTCATGCATCGGATATTTGCCATTTATGAACTCTTTATAATCTTCTTCATACCTTGCGGCATATTTCTCTATTTTTTCTGGGAGTTCTTCAATGGAGTTGGCATAGACATACTCAAATTTGGTCCTAATAATCATATCAGGTGTAGCCGGCCCTAGTGACTGAAACTCTTCGGCTTCTGGCAATGTAGAAAACCAAATGATCTCTGGTTTCAAGTCTACATTGAGTATTTTTCTTTTTTTGGAACTTAGCTTGCCCCTTATTTTGGGCAGATTTGTTATAATATTGTCTATTTTATCTTTCTCCAATTCTAATTTTCCCATCCCATTGAACCTTTTGTTTATTTCATCCTTTGCCCTGTTAACTATCTCCAAGTGTCTGTCAAGACTTTCTTGAGCAGTTTTACCCCATGTAATTAGGCCATGTTTTCTTAACACGACTCCCTTGTATTCGGAAAGGTTGTAATTATTTGCCAATTTCATGAATTCCTTAGCCAATGGAAACCCCGGTGGAACATAATCCATTATAAGAATATCTCTTCCTAATATGTCCAAGATATTGTCATTGGTAAGGTCGGTATTGGTTATGGCCAGAATGTAATCGGCATGGCTGTGATCCACAAATTCAAATGGTACAAAGGCATGCAAGAAGGTTTCCACAGATGGTGAAGGTTGATCAGGGGCTACCATGCTATCCTTAAAATATTCAGTCATTTCTAAGTCTGTCATTTGTTCAATGGACGATGCTCTCAGCAAGTCGTCTAGTCTCAAAGCTGTAAATCCATTTTCATCAATTGTAGCCAAATCTGAGCCTGATCCTTTTACAAAAAGTGCCTTGACCCTTTTACCTGTGTGATCAATGATTTCTCCCTTAACACTTGTATTCCCGCCGCCATGAAGTACAAGTGTCTTATCTGATCCTATTATTCTTGAAGTCCTGACCCTTTCCTGCAGTAAAACTTCGGATTCTTTTGTGAGCTTAAATAACATGCCCTATGATAGTAAACTGGATAAAAACTTTTTACAGAAGAATCAATAAACATGGGAAAAAGATGTACAATAGCGAATTCTCCAATTGGGATCAGGATGTATTCATCATAAATCTAAAAGAGCAAATAGATAGAGGAGCATTGATGTCCAGATATTCAAGAACAAAGGAACTAGATCTTAGGAAACTGTGGTTAAAAGAATTCAAAGACAATCCAGAAAGGGGAAAAAATTTTTACGAAAGGGTTTTTGTTGAATACGGAGATGAATCAATTGCGGAGCTGGTTACAGCCCAAGTGGGAATTCAGAATGTAAGTAATATTGTATCAAAAATAATTGAAGACAATAGAATAGGTTTATCATATATTGAAAAAAGCTCAAGGTATGTACCATACGATGAAAAAGTAAATGGAAGGTTCCTCTACATTGAAGGGGAAAAAATAGGATTGGGCGGAGAGTTATTAAGGATATACAATGAAGCATGTGATTACCTCTTCGAAACTTATTCTATCCTATTAAAAAAGTTATTAGCGAAATTGAAGAAAATATATCCAATTGAAACATTAGAGTTTGAAATTGACGGAAAAGGAATGGGACTTAAAGAAATAGAGATAGAGAATGCAGATGTATTAGTTAAAGCATATAACAATGCTATTAGAAGCAGGGCATTGGATGAAGCAAGGTATCTTTTACCCGCAGCCACTCTCACCAATGTGGGAGTATCAGGAAACGCTAGATCCTATATCAGACTTATGAACAGGCTTCTATCGTCGGACCTTAAAGAAGCCAGATCACTTGGAGAAAAGTTAAAGAAAGAGCTTTATCCGGTATTCTCAAAGTTAATGGATTCAATGGAGAAAGATTATGGAAAGCAGATGATTGAATATGAATCAATATACAATGCAATGGATGTAAACCTCCTATTAGAAGATAAAAAGTCGACAGGCAATGAATTAGTTAAGTTAATAAATTACCCTAATGACGAAGATTCTGTTGCCAATTTTATATTACCTTATGTTTTTCAGAGAGCTGGATACTTCGGTGCTGATGTAAAAGAGCTGATTAAGACTGGAAAAATTAATCATAGGGAAATAATTGAAAAGATATCTGAAATTAGGAAAAACAGAAGGAATAAAATTGGAAGGGAAGGTGAGTTTGTTAACTACACTTTTATGGTTTCAACCAATTTTGGTGCTTTTAGGGAGCTACATAGACACAGAACAATGACAATAATAAGAGGTAAACTAACCACTGAATACGGTTACCAGGTCCCTCCTACTATTATGAATGATGAAGAGATGTTATCATTGTTCAATGATGCTGTTAAGAGGACTGAAGAGGTATACAGAAAAATAAGGGATTTCAACAAAGATATTTCGCAATACTTAGTGACATTTGCTCATACCTATCCTGTTTTGATTAACGCAAATTTAAGAGAAATTGTTTATTTAACAGAGTTAAGATCTACTCCTCAAGCACATTTTGACTTGAGAAATATTTCTATTGAATTGAAGGAAAAGATAACCAGGGTTAACCCTTCTTTATCGCCACTATTTAAATTTGTAGACACTGGAAATTATCCATTAGGACGGCTGCGGGCAGAGATAAGAAAAGAGAAAAAGATAAGCGAGCTTGAGAGATCGAAAAATGAATAGTTGTGAAATAGCGTAGAGAATTTTTTGAAAAATATATTTTATAAACATATACATCAATTTCATATTCAAGGGCAATTTGAAAAACTTGTTAAAGCCTTGGATCTCTATACTTATTTATGATTACAAAGTTTGCGCTTCTTCTATAATAAAGAATGATTAGTTTTCGCCTTTCGTAATGTATTTAAATATTTAATTAGCTCATCAATTTCTCAGTGTCCCCTTTTTGAAGGAGAATCAGCAAGATAGCATGAATCATCAATTGATGAATAGAATCCCTCGAGCTCCGCAAAAGTGTTTCCGTTATTGAGGTCAATCCTTTTATCTCCAATTTTTGCTTACTTTTCTGATGTATGACTTAAAATTTTTAATCCAGGAATATTGTGGAATCTAGTATCGATAAAAACCCAACCATTTTCTTCATTAACAGCCAAAATAGAGTAATGAGTTTTAATCCCCTATTTTTTCCGTATTAAAATTTCGTTATGTATATAAGTTAGATCTTTTAATCTTCCTTGGTCATATAAGTTTACAGGGATCTCTTTTCCTTCCAGTTCAGTTATTTCTAAGAATCTATTGGGCCTATCTAAAGTTCTACTATGCAATATTTTCTCATTGAATTGAAGTAATTTGGAGGACCGTGGGTATTTTTTCATCCCTAATTTCGTAGTATGTGGTTGAATATGGGCCTTGCTCAAAGTTTGTCAATCTTTTGGGAACCCTCATGATTTTTCCTTTATCCTTAAGGTATAGTAAAATTCCCATGGCTGCCCTTCCTGCATCTGCAACACCTGAGATTATATCTTTTCTCTTATTTGTAATATCCCCGCCTGCAAAGATTCCAGGATAGCTAGTCATATTGTATTGGTTAACAATAAGGTCTCCACTTTGAGTCATTCTCAGTTTTGACATTATTTCATTAGGTAAGAAGCTTAAATCAGGTTTCTGACCAGTAGCCTCTATTATGGTATCTACCTTCATTAAAAATTCCTGATCCTTCATGGGTACAGGCTCCCTTCTGCCGCTCCCTGAGTCAACCATCTTGTTTTTCCAATATTTAATACCGGTTACTTTTCCATTTTCCCCTACGTATTCAAATGGACTAACTTCCCAGATAAATTCAATTTTTTCTTCTTCAGCTTCTTCAAGCTCCTCTTCTGCATTACTGCTTGGGTATCCTGGTCTATCCTCCTTAGATCTTCTGTAAAGTACATAAACTTTCTTTGCACCTAATCTTAAGGAAACTCTCGCGGCGTCAAATGCCGTAAATCCGCCACCAATTATTGCTACAGTTTCCCCCACATCTATTCTTTCTCCCTGGTTTACTCTTCCAAGAAATTCTAAAGCATGATAGACCCCTTTTAGTTCCTCCCCTTTAACATGAGTTCTGTTTGGTTTCCAATTGCCAATTGAAATATATACAGCATCAAAATTGTTTAAAAGGTCCATGAATTGAACATCTCTTCCAACCTTTGTATTATAATGAATCTTTGCACCATAAGATAAAATATGCTCTATCTCCTTATCAAGCAAATACCTGGGTAACCTAAATTCTGGAATTCCATGGAACATCATCCCACCGCCCCTGGATGTCTGTTCGAATATTTCAACGTCTATCCCATTTATGGATAGGTAAAAGGCGGCAGTTAATCCAGAAGGCCCTGCACCAATAATCGCAACCTTAGCCTTTCCACCCAGGTCATTCTTCCTGACTTTTAAAACCTCATTATAATCCTCTATATTTTCAGCAATGAACTTCTTAATATGTCTTGTAGCGATGGACCCATGATTGTCATCAAGAACACAGTTATCCTCACAAGGGTGGGGGCACACATTTCCGCAAACTGCTACAAAAGGCAATTTCTCAAAATTTATTTTTAGCCCAGTTTCAATATCCCCATTGGCAACTGCTATCTGATACCCTGGAATATCTATTTTTGCAGGGCAACCCTGAATACATAAACCGCAACCTAGACACCTTGATGCCTCAGCAACGACCTCATCGAGGGTATAAGGAATTAGAGTAGGTGCATTAAGAGTCCTTATCCTAGTATCAGGATCATATCTTTTTATGGGGACTCGAGAATAATTAACTGGGTTCAAATAGATCTACCTCAGCCCTAAATGATTTTAGAATTATTAAGTATTCCCTTAAGATTTCTGCGAAATTATTCATAATCAATTAAATAGATTTATAAACAATTGTATCAAAGAATAATTATAAAATTAATATATTCTTGTTTAACTTGTTTTTAGCCTTTTCATAATTCGGATCTATTAAATAGGATTTCATGTACATTTTCTGAGCCATCTTGTATTTACCCATGAATTCGTAAATTTCTCCCTTAAGATAGAAAATATCTGGCTTTATTGGAGGCTTCTTTTCAATGCGAATTAAATCCATCAGGCCTAGCTTAGGATATCCCAAGATTACAAAGGTTATGGCTCTATTAAAGTAGGAGTCAACCGCCAACCTACCCAAATACCTCTTTGAAATTTTTATTGATTTGGTATACATATCAAGTGCTCTCATATACTCATTCTCATCGACGAGATCGTTCCCCATTTGGTAGTATTTGCGGGAAATCTTTTCCATATTATCTCTGAAGTATGCATTTCCAATTCTTTTCCTGTTTTTTAAAAGTTCATCTATAGTACGTTCGATGCTTATCTCCTCAAGGTCGCGATCTTCTATTGCTTTCAAAGTCTGATAATTTAATCCCCTTATTATCTCGGGGATATCATCATCATCAATCATTGAGATAATAGATTATCTAAACTTATAAAATTTTTGTATGGATTTTTCATATTATTGCTTCGAATCTATACAGTTTGCTTATTAAAATGCAAATTTCCATCTGAAAAGTTTACCTCATAAATATCGTTTACTTCAAATTTAATTCCTAGGGATTCATACTCTTCATCATTGAGCCTTAAAACGATTTTAGGTTGGCTTCTAATACTGTATCCTTGCCCGAAATTTCTCAATACTTGATCCATCATTTCCTTAAGAAAACCGATTTCCTGTGTCCCTCCTATTCCCTGTCTATTCTTAAATTCTTCTAAAATTATTTCCTTTCCTCTATTACCATCATCATCTACAACGGACGAAATTTGAGTTACTATGAGTCGTACAACAGACATACATCATAATTTAAGCTAGCATAATAAGCTTTTCAATCCTCTATTTCTATTGTATATAATTGCAAATTCCAATTCAAAATATGGAAAATATTCAAAGATGCATAAAATTTGTAGAGCAAAATTTAAATATGATATCTAATTTAATATCATGGACAAAAAGAAGATCTTTATAACGGTATTGGTAGTAACAATTCTTGCCGCGATTTCTGTCAATTATGCATTATCGCAGAGTAATCAAAAACAAGATATAGTAGCCCTTCCGCCCAGTGTAACAGGAGTTGTATTGAAAGATTACAAGATAGCGGGAAAATTAAACCCCAACAAGGAACTGATGGTTTTTCTCACTTTGAAGCTAAGGAACAAAAATATTCTTAATCTCTATTTGAGTGAATTGCAGGATCCACATTCTAAGTACTACCACAAATACATGAGCCTGAGTGAATTTCAAGCTTATTTCTCCCCTAGCTATAAGGACTACTTTGAAGTTGCCAATTACTTTGAATCCCACGGTTTTAAGGTAACTATTTATTCTGATAGGATGTCAATGGCCATTTATGGAACAGTAAAGATGTTTGATACCATATTCCACACTAATATAGAAAAGATTTATTATAAAGGAAGGATAATTTATGCTCCCATTTCCCCATTAATTTATTCTGGACCAATTGGGAACGAAATAGTGCAGATTTCTGGATTAAGTAGCATGAATGTTGCAAAAATTTCACCTCTATTTGTTAATTCCAATGGCACCCAATTACTCTACGGTTCTGATCTACAAGTGGCCTATCAAGTAAATATGCTATTCACTAAGGGTTATCCAATTAATAAGACAATAGTAACAATTTTATGGTCGGGAAACAATTCCTCTGGGAACTTAGTCGCTCCATTCATACCATCAGATGTTTATAATTATTTCAACAACACATTGCCACAGAACGAACCAAAACCAAAAGTATACGGATACCCGATTGATGGAGCACCAGCGCCAGGGCCAAGCGCCGCATTTGATACTACACAAGCAAATTTTGAATCTACTCTAGACTTAGAGATGGCAGGAAGTATGGCACCTGGTGCAACAATAGTTGAGATATATGGGCCAGCCCCAACTCAAAATTATCTAGATCAGGCTCTCGCTACTGCTCTAAACAACGGCTCAAGCTTTCCAGCTTTAAATAATCTTGTAGCAATAAGTAATTCATGGGGAGGCCAAGATACTAATGACACAGCTTGGATGCAATATGAACAAGAAGCAGCAGCCAGGGGGATAACGGTATTAGCATCTTCTGGGGATGACGGTAATACCAATTCACCAGCTCCATCCTTCCCTGCTACAATGGCCTACAATAATTTTGGAACCATAGCGGTAGGGGGGACAGAAACTACTTTAAGTGGATCTCCAAGTTACAATGGAAGCGGAACCACAGGTATACAATCTCAATCTGTATGGTACAATGAACCACAACAGGGTGATGGATCGCAAGGTGGAGTAAGTTCCATATTTCCAGAGCCATCTTGGCAAAATAGCAGTACTATGGCAAATCAAGCAATTCAAGGCAATTCAAGCATAACAGGGGTAAGCTCGGGAAGAGCCACACCTGATATTGCTGCAGATGGTGCAAACATGTCTATTTACATAACATACCAGGGAAATTCAGGATATCAGACTCTTTGGGGGACGTCGGTTGCATCACCTCTAGTAGCAGGAGTTGTAGCAGATATGGATAATTATCTAGGTCAGATGGAAGGATTTATGGACCCACTGATATACAAACTAGGGCAGATGCAGGCTAACGGATCTCTAAATAGCAGTCCGCCATTCTATTTTGTATATAATGGTTCTAACGGGGCATTCAGCTCTGCCAACGGATACAACTTGGTGGTGGGATGGGGTACAATTAACGCATATAATTTTCTAAATGATCAGTTAAACCTATTAAATACCGCAAGTGGCAGCACAAGTAACACAACATCAACGTCTAGCACTTCTAATAATACAACTTCTACCAAATACATACTTGCATCAGTAAATTCCACATCAATTTCATTGTACTATCCTAATGAATCTGAAGAATTTATGCCGGTGGATAGCGGTTACGCCAATTATCTTGTATTATATTTTTCAGGGACAGGAACAGTCAATGTGAGCATAGGTACTTCGTTATGGGGGTCTCAAATTCTCAGTAATATAACTGTCAAGATTAATCCGAACCAGAATTGGTACAACATAACACTACCAAATATTTACTTGAGCAATACTACATACTATTATCTCAGTGTATTCAACGTTTCTGGGCAGGTACAATGGGGATATACTTCCAGTCCAACAGCATCATCTGTGGGTTATGTCCAGGATTACTATTATGTTTCTGGAACACTTTACAACGATAACAGCTATCCAGATATATTTACCATTGGGTTCTACTAACTCTTATATTTTTTAATTTATTTTCCATATTTTTCAAATTTTTGTTTCACTTATCTAGATTGTTTAAAATTTCATTTGCTTGTTGCCCACCTAAATCTTGAAAATCCCTGGAGACCCTTTCCAGAAATCTGTCATCATTGAAAATGTTAAAGTGGGCCATTACTGCATTTCTCCTTACACCTTGAATTTTTGCCCTCTTAATAGGAGTATCTCCAAATTTTTCTAGAAAATTCTCCTCGTCAATATAAACAAGATCTTCAACCTTCAAATTTTCAAATTCTTTTTTCCTGTTCTTAAATATGGTTAATCCTTTCTTAGACCTATTCCATGGACAAACATCATTGCAAATATCGCATCCGAAAACCATATTTTCCATTTTCCTGCCTATTTCCATCGGTATAACTTTCCTTGATTCAATTGTGTGATAGCTGATGCATTTATTGGAGTCAACCTTTCTATTATTATCGATGGCATTTACGGGACAAGACCTAATACAAAGGTCACATTTACCGCACATGTCAGGTGTTATTTCAAGGTTTCTATCCAGTTTAATATCTACCAAGGCTTCACCAAGAAAAGTATAACTCCCCAATCTCCTGTTTATAAGCATTGAATTTTTACCAATCCAACCCAATCCAGCAACCCTTCCTATTTCCCTTTCCATTATGGGGCCAGTGTCCACATAAATCATCTTTTTATTCAAAAATAGACCATATTCGGTCAAGAAGTTTTCAATATATTCTTTTAAGATTCGATGATAGTCCCTGAGCATGGAATACATGGCAAACCTTGCATAAGGTGGTTGGACTTTTCCCTTTTCAAACTTGTAAAGGATTTTGAAAACAATAATGCTTTTGGCCCACCCTGCAATGAGGTATGGGGACTCCCTCTTCATTATAGAATCTTTTCTGCTTAAATAGTTCATATCAGCGGCATAACCAATATTTAAATAATCTAAGTAGGGTTGTATGTCGAAATCCCTTATACCAATAGATGATACTTCAATCCCCTCACCAGATTTATAGTCGATGATCAATAGGATGATAAATAAAAATAGATTAAAAGAAATTACGTCAGGAAATAGATGGGAAAGATAGCATTGGATAAATTGAGTTATCTATTGAGGAAATACAAGACTACGATGGTTAAGGATAACGGAATCGGATGGGACTATTCACACGCTGTGAGAAACAATATCGATATAATAGCGAAAATAGAACCCATGATGTTCTATAAATTCCTTAGGCCCGAAGAGAATGCTCAACTGTCATTTATATTCGCTCATAATGACTTTCTAACCTCAGGAGTAAGGCCAGAGTATGCATTAGTAGATTTTGAAAAAGTAAAAGATTCAGGCATTGATTTTGAATATTTCTTGGAATCTATGTTAGGGATCTTCAATGAAAGAGGAATAAAATTACTATCAGCGCATACTGGGGACTATGGAAATGCAGAAGAGGGAATTTCTGGTTCACTGGCGCTCTTAACTATCGCAAAAAAACCTAAATTCGGATTAAAAAGGATAAAAAAGCCATACGAGATTATATTGATAGGAGAATTAGGTTTGGAATACAAGTTTTTCAATGAAAGGATAAATAAGCAAAATAGCACTGTTAAAATCTCCGATCTAAGTGTTGAAAATTATATCTCACTGCTAGATAAAAGAGTTTATTACGTCCACGATTTGGCCGAGGGTGGATTGCTAAGAGCACTATATGAGCTAAAGTATGTATTGCGGCATGGCTTCGAAATAAATTCGGTCAATATTGAAAAAATTTTGGCTCCTGATTTACCAATTGAAAGTGCCCTGGAAGTTAGTTCTTCAGGTGCCATTATAATAATAACGGAAAATAAATTCGAACTACCTTCTCATATCCCACACATTCCAATTCTAGCTAGTGATCATGAAATATTATTGGACGGTAAACCAATAGAGCCAAAGGGAGATATTATCCAGAAACTATTCAAAAATAAATAATATGTGAATGTCATTATGAATTATGAAAATTGGGGATTATGAAATTCTCATGGCTGACGACGGGACATTCAAATTGGATGGAGGTGCAATGTTCGGTGTTGTTCCTAAGACCATATGGCAAAAATTTTTCAAGCCGGATGATCAAAACAGAATTGAATTGAGCACAAATACCTTAATTATCAGATACAAAAAATTTACAGCGTTGGTTGACCTAGGAATGGGAGATAAATTTGATGAAAAACAATTGGCCATATATGATATAAAAAGAGAAAAAAATTTAATTCAAAATTTGGAAGGCATGGGAATTCATAGAGATGAAGTCACGCATGTAATTATTACACACGGGCATCTAGATCATACAGGATGGGCCACAATGAGAGTTAAAAATTCTATTATCCCAACATTTCCGAATGCAAAATATTATTTTCAGGAGGATACATACGAAGAGATAAAGTTCCCAAATGAAAAAACAAGGCCAAATTACAATTACTTGAACTTTGAAAATTTGGACGATCAACTCGAAATTATTAGAGGGGATGAAGAGATATTTCCAGGTCTGGAACTAATGAAGACCGGTGGACATACAAAGGGTCATCAAGTTCCAATATTAAGGGCTGGAAACAGAACTGTAATATACTTTGGAGATCTTCTCCCAACAGCCAGTCATATAAAACCTGCTTACATTATGGCTTACGATCTCTATCCCATGGATACTTTTTATAAAAAGAAGGAGCTATTAGAAAAAGCCAATGAAGAGCAATGGATAATAACACTGGAGCATGAACCCGTGAAGAAGGTGGTAAAACTATTGGATGTAGAGAAATACAATTTAGAACAATTAAGTCTCTAGGAAACTTTCTTTATTTCTTATTAATTCTCTTGCGATGACAAGCCTCTGAATTTCATTTGTTCCCTCATATATTTGAGTTATTTTTGCTTCTCTGAATCTTCTCTCTGCTGGGTATTGTGCATCAAAACTCTTCACACCCAAAATGCTCAAGGCGGTAGTAGTCACATCAACTGCATTATCTCCGGCAGAAAGTTTTGATACAGAACTTAGAGTCGGTGAATTCTTACCGGATTCAGAATATTCTACGGCGGCCTCATAATTCCTGACAGAAGACATTACCTTGTTAATCATATCTGCTATTTTGAACTGGTTGTACTCCCTTATCTTAGGATTGGTTTTAACATATTCGATAATATCTTTAAGGGCCCCCTCTGAAATACCAATGGCCTGAGAAGCAATTCCTATTCTTCCCACATTTAATGTTTCCATTTCAATTCTAAAACCTTCCCCCTCTTTGTAGAGGAGATTTTCCTCAGGCACCTCTACATTTTCGAAAATTACCTCTGTTGTACTTGAGCCCCTGATCCCTAATTTATGGAACTCGGCCCCTATTCTTACTCCCGGGAAATTTCTTTCCACCACAAATAGGCTCATACCTTTGTGCCTCATTGATGGGTTTGTCATTGCGCTGACTAGGTAATATCTCGCTTCCTTTCCATTAGTTATAAAAGTCTTCATACCATCAATTATGTAGTTGGAACCTTTCTTTTTTGCCGTGGTTTTTATTGCAACTGCATCTGAACCTGTACTAGGTTCTGTTATTGCAAGCGCTCCTATATGGCCCTTCGCTATATTGGCCAGATATTTTGATTTTAACTCAGGTGAGCCGAACTGAATAATTGGCTCAGCGAATAGAGATACCGTGACATCCAGAATTAATGAGGTAGAGGCACAATATCTCGAGATTATCCTAACAGTTTCCATCAACGATGAGAGTGAGTAACCCAGACCACCATATTCTTTGGGAATGTACATTGCAAATAATCCCATGTTTATCATATCATTTACAAGATCAGATGGAAATTCAGCACGAATATCTATTTCTTCGGCCCTCTTCTTAACCTTGTTTTCTGAAAATTTCTTAACTTCTTCTAATAACTTTTTCTCATTTTCATTAAGCTTCATTCAATAGTGTATACTTTTTTGAATTTATTTTTTTGTAGGAGTTTGTATTTATTTGCAAAGGGTTCGTATGACGAAAATCTTAAATTCGTCATATAATTTATTATATTAATATGACAGACCAACAACTACTACAGGCTGATATTGTGGAAAAGTTCAAAAACAGGATGCTTGCAAATGGAAAGAGCAAAAATACTGTCAAAATGTATTCATACGTTTCTGAAAAATTCTTAGAATTTATAGGCTATGACAAATCAAAAATAAATTTGGAAACAGTGGAAAGATACAAGGAGTATTTGGTTATAGAAAGAGGCTATTCAAAGTCTTCTGTTTACTTACATATAAGGGCACTAGAGTCGTTCTTCTCATTTTTGGGTTTAAACGAGCTTTCTAAACTAAAACCTCCTAAGCGTCCTCAAAGGGTTCCAACATATTTGACAGATGAGGATGTAAGGGCTTTGATTAGGAATGCAGAATCACTTAGAGACAAAGTAATAATAGAAATGTTAGCTTACACTGGAGTCAGAGTTTCAGAGCTGTGCCACCTGAGGATAAGTGACATTGATCTAACTAGAAAATCTATAAGAATAAGGTCAGGAAAAGGAGACAAAGATAGGATAGTGTTATTTAAAGATAATATTCTCACAGATCTCAATCTATACATACATGAAATAAAGTCACAGAATCCTAAGGCAGAATTTCTTTTTCCTACAAAGAAGAGTAAATACATATCACCCATATCTGTGGAGAGAATTATAAGAAAATTGGCAAAATCAGCAGGAATTGACAAAAAGGTTACGCCACATGTCTTAAGGCACACTTTTGCTACATCTCTTCTTAGGAACGGCGCAGATATAAGGATCATTCAGGTACTACTGGGGCACTCGAGTATAAGTACTACCCAGATATATACTCATGTAGATAACAATGACCTCAGAAAAAGTTACGAAAAATATGCGCCAGATTACTGACGTAATGGAATTCATTGGGTATGATGAAGAGCTGTTGAAAGAGCAAGTTCTACCACTCTTATTCAGCTATATTTCTCTCGTTCCAGGTAGGACCGATATCGGGATAGGTAAGTTAACAGGTACTGATGCTAAGATCGTGGATTGGCATTCGAGAAAATTGGTTGAAAATAGATTAATAGAGTATGATCATGAGTTTAATGGATACTTTGAATATGCCACTTTTGACAGGGAGATGAAAAGATTGCTATCTTATGCCTCTAAGGGAGCATCTTTCTTTATATTGAAGAAGGTTGTAACTGATAAAAAGATTAATTTAAAGGAAATTAAAAACTTCACAAAAATAACTTTGGAAAGGAGAATAATTCCCTTAGTTGAAATGAATGTTTTAGAAAATGTCAGAGACGATATTTATGAACTTACAGATCATGGCCATAATCTTTTTGCAAGTATAAAGCACAACCAATTGGATTACAATGTGGCCCTGCTAACAAGATTAAGGCAAGAAAAGATCGAATTGGATATAAGCCAAAAAGAAATTGAGCTTTTGGTGGCCCCCTCCATAGGTTATCCTTTTATGCTTTCTCTAGATCCAGTTAAGACGTTGATTCAATATGGAGAACCCTAAGGAAATTGTTGCAAAATCAGCTTTAAGATATATTACATCCGGAGATGTAGTAGGTCTTGGAACAGGCACTACCGCATCTGAATTTATAAAAGCCCTTGGAGCCTCTCCGCTCTCTAAGGAAGTTACTTGCGTTCCCACATCACTTGAGACTGAAAATCTCGCCAAAAGACTAGGTTTAAATCTAGTAAGTTTGAACAGTGTTGAAAGAATAGATATAACTGTTGATGGTGCGGATGAAGTAGACAATAATAAGAACCTTTTAAAGGGTGGTGGTGGAGCCTTAACAAGGGAGAAGATAGTTGCTCACTATTCAAAAAAATACGTTATTGTGATTACAGAAGAAAAATTGGTAGAGAATTTAGGATCGAGGATGCCAATTCCGATAGAGGTTCTTCCTTTTTCATATGTTCAAATCATTAGAGAGCTCAATCAAATGGGTTTAAGTTGCCAATTGAGGAAAAATTTTACAACAGACAATGGAAATTACATAATTGATTGCAAGCCTAATCAAAAGGTATTAAAGGGATCCTTGCAAGATCTAAACAAAGCAATAAAGCTCTTACCGGGTGTGGTAGAGACTGGTATATTTATAAACTTCAATCCAGAAATTCTTTACCATAAAAACGGACAGGTATTAGAAATCAAATAATAAAATTAAACTAAATTTTGTAGTTGCCCAAGGACATTCTGCATATCTTCGATTTTCTTCTTCTGCTCCTCCTCAAGTTCTTTTATTATTTCATTAAAGGGTTTAGCAAGTCTATAACCGTGAATAGGTCTCCCTTTGCCCTCTTTTTTAATATCCCTTTTCATTATCCAGCCATGCTCCTTTAGTATTCTCATGGCTATCGATACCTCTGGTTGCCTTAAATTTGCATTCTTTTCAATTTCAACTGAGGTAACTTCTTCCTTCCCTTTCAAATATACTAAAGCCTTAGCAACATTTCTTGGAACTCCCATTTGAATTAATAAGGCAGATAATTTTTCATCTTCTGGTGTAAATCCAACTGACATAGAGTTCATAATATAAATTTTATACTTATATTTTATCTTAATTATTTTGATAAAAAATATACCTCTAGGTTTAGAATTAAGCCGGTATGTAAATTTAGTTAGCATGGTACATTTACTTGGGAAATTTTATATCTAAATTACCAAATCTGGTAATTAAATTATTCTACTAATATTAATAAAAGAGTTATAATGAAGTAAACAATAAATACCCTGATAATTTATGTAATTAAGTTATCTGTAAATCTATATCCATAGTTTGAAAGAAAAATATGTTTATAATGGATAATGCATAAGCTAAACTTACCTAGGGATGGTTGATTGAATATGTCTGATGAGAATGCTGAGCTAAGGATTGAGAAATTGCCTGAGGAAACTCTAGCATGGTTTGGCGGAGATGAATTGAGGGCAAGGATATTTATTGATAAGTATGCTATGAAAGATCGTGAGGGTAACCTTATAGAAAAATTGCCTGAGGAAATGTGGGAAAGGGTTGCTAATGAAATTTCTTCTGTTGAACCAGAGAACATTAGAGGTGAATGGAAAAAGAATTTCTATTGGTTATTGGAAGATTTCAAAATGGTACCGGGTGGAAGGATACTTTTTGGAGCCGGACAAGAAAAATATGGTAGGAGAGCTACTCTGAATAATTGTTATGTAATACCAGTGAAGGACGACTCTTTAGAAGCCATATTCGAATGGACTAAGGAAGCTGCGAGAACATATTCACTGGGTGGAGGTGTAGGCACTGATATATCAATTTTGAGGCCAAAAGGTGCAACTGTCAATAATGCCGCTTTAAAGTCAACTGGTTCAGTATCTTTCATGAATATTATGTCAGAAACCACAGGCACAATAGGCCAGGCAGGCAGAAGGGGGGCCTTAATGATTACCATAAGAGTTGATCATCCAGACATATTTGATTTCATCAAGGTAAAAAGAGATCTTAAGACAGTAAGATATGCCAACATTTCCGTAAAGATAACAGACGAGTTCATGAATGCAGTCATTAATGATGAAGATTTCACATTAAGATTTGAAAATGATAAAGTGGGAAAGATTGAAAGGAAGGTAAGAGCTAGGGAATTATGGAATGAACTTATTAAATCAGCTAGGGACTGGGCCGAACCAGGTTTAATATTCTGGGACACTATGAAAAGAGAAAGCACATCAGAATACAACGGAATGGAAATATTAACAACGAATCCTTGCTCAGAAATACCATTGGAACCATACGGTGCATGCAATCTTGGTAATGTAAACCTTTCTTATTTCGTAAAAAATCCATTCGAAAATCCAGAAATAGATTGGACCTCTTTGGAAAAGGCTCTTAGATATACTGTTAGATTCTTGGATGATGTGGTTGATTACAACTTGTATAAACATCCATTAAAACAGCAAACTGAAGAGGCAAAAAAGAGCAGGAGGATTGGTGTTGGTTTTACTGGCCTGGGTGACATGCTAGCTAAAATGAGGATAAAGTATGATAGTGAGGAGGCATTGGCTTTTGTTGATAATCTATTCAGAAACATAATGATAATTGTGTATGACGAGGGTACCGAACTGGCTAAGGAAAAGGGTACTTTTCCAGCATTTGATCTAGAAAAGCACATGAAAAGTCCATTTATACAGAGACTACCCGAAGAGTTAAAGAAGAAAATTGAAAAGTACGGGTTGAGAAATGTTGCTATGTTGACGATTCCGCCAGTGGGTAGCGGATCAATATTGGCTGGAACATCTTCTGGAATAGAGCCAATATTTGCTTTCTCATACAAAAGGAGGTCAGAATCATTAAGTAAAGCTGAATTCAAAGTATACCATCCATTGGTAAAGCAGTATATGGAGCTTTATGGTATAAAAGATGAGAAAGACCTTCCTGATTACTTCATAGAAGCCCATAAGATAGACCCATTTTTCAGAGTCAAGTTGCAGGGGGTAATACAGAGATATATAGATCATTCAATATCATCTACAGTTAATTTACCGAGTGAAACAACAGTTGAAGAAGTTGCTAATATTTATCTTGAAGCATGGAAACAGGGATGCAAGGGTATAACAGTATACAGAGAAGGTTCCAGGGAAGGCATACTGATAACAGAAAAGAATGAAGCTAAGAAAGAAACTAAGGCACAGGTAGAATATGAGAGACCAGTGGTTCTAACAGGGAAAACTATTGTTTATAACTTAGTAGACATTGGGAAAGTATACATTACAGTTAATTTTGATGAGAAAGGAAAACCTGTTGAAGTATTTGTCAATGTCGGCAAATCCGGATCTGAAGAAAAAGCATATTCTGAGGCAATTGGTAGGCTGATATCTTTATATCTACAGCAGGGTGGAGATATTTCAAAGATAGTAAAGGCTCTCTCAGGTATAAAAGGAAAAAGTACCACTTTTGTGGAGGGTGCCAAGATAACATCAGTACCTGACGGTGTAGCAAAGGCCATTGAGTTCGCCATGAAAGGATATTCACCCCAAACTACATTAACTCAAGAAATATTCTTCGGTGTACAACAGGAAAAAGAGGAAAAGAAACCTAAATTAATGACCTGTCCAAAGTGTGGTAATGATACTTTGGTGAACGAAAATGGTTGCCTGACTTGTAAAAGCTGCGGATATTCAAAATGCGAATGAGGTAAAATTTTTATGGACTCTAAGGAATTTCTAATTTCAAATATAATTTTTTTATTGAACAAACACTTAGAAATACATGATTATTTAAACGATGTTACCGAAGGTAACGAAAATTATCTCAAAATATTGGAGGCATATAAAAAATTGCTTTATGAATACAATAATTCAGACCTTTTAAGATACAGGGATTATCTTGAAAAGTCCCTGAAGGACATCCTAAATTACAGGGAACAATGGCAAAAAAACATAAGGAAGCAATTCCCCGATATCTTTTCAGATCCAATAACTAAAATGTATGTCCATAAAAGGTAACTCAAATCAAGAAAAGGATATAACTTTAAAATTAAAATATAAATTCTTCTTTTTCATGATCTCTATTTTCTATGGTTAAAGCATCACTCCTAACGTATTCCCCCCCATACAATTCGGTTATTTTCTCACCTGTGATCAAAGAAGAAGCAATTCTTCCAATGGCATCTGCCTTCATAATACCACTGCCTGATGATCCAGACACGATGTAAATCCCATTATCCCCAAATATTATGGGTTGTAAATCTATATAGTTCATTGAGTACTGTCCAGCCCACATGCCTGAGAGTTCGAAATCGTTTACACCAAAGTATTGTCTGAGTATGGGAGCAAGATTATATTCAAAATACTCTTTTTCAGGTAAGGGATCATCTTCAACTTCTATTGCTCTATTTAGTTCATCAGATCCTCCAACCCATATAGAATTTTCAGTAAATGAAGGTCTCACATAAAACTCCACCATAGGTAAAAAGGTAAACGGAATCCCCGGATAGTTATTTAATTTATTTTTTCTAAAGAATTTTGATATCTGATCACCCTTAAGTTGGAAGATCTGCCTTTTCTTTGGACTTACAAAGCTCTCTATGCCCGCAGGTCTAGCAAGCTTGTTTACCCATACATCATTGGCAAGTATAACATTCCCATTCAATTCCAAATCGTTCGCTATTACACCGGAAATCTTAACGTCTTGCCAAGTAAAGGGCTCACCTTCAATCCCCAGTTCAGGGTAACCCTTAATTACCAGTTTTTTCACCTCTGTATTGAATTTAAATTCAACGCCCCGTTTTAATGCCTCTTCATAATAATGTTGTGCAATTAATTCCGGATCCATAACACCGCAATTTCGTCCAAAAATACCACGGACAATATGTGGAAGTTCCATCATTCTAGCTTCATCATCGGAGGGGTTTGTATTAAGGCCTGTCTCTATTAGGTCGGACTCATCAACTAAGTCAACGCCAGTATGGGACTTTAACTTGGGGATAATTTTATCATGCCTTCTAGCAGATTGTTCATCCTCCAATATCAGATACCCTATCTTTTCTAAACCGAGATTCTTTAAATTCTTATGAACATACTCGTAATAAGCTATAGAGGATTTACTAACCTTAATGTTTAATTCACTTGTGAATAGGTCTCTGAATCCCGCGGCACTTTTGCTGGTATTACCCTGACCAATAGATCCATGCTTCTCCAGTACCAGTATCTTAAAATTCCCTTTTCTTGATAGATAATTTGCAACTGAAAGACCTAAAACTCCGGCACCGACTATTATGTAATCATATGTATGGGCCATTGGGATGAATAAATTTTCCACTATTATAGGTTACTGTATTAATCTCCATTAAATGAGCTTGGATAATGGTTTATGGATTATAAATAAATCTGTTTTCATATGATAGGTTTATATAAGATTATGTGTTATCAGGTAAGCATTAGCCTCACGTCTATGGGCCTATAATGCCCGTTAGTCGGTGCTTAATGATTAAACCGGCTGAAGACGCAACGGCTATGCAATCGGTGATAATATATGGCGACACCTAATCATTCGAGACATGGGTCTATGGGATACTATCCCAGGAAGAGGGCAGCGTCTTTAATACCGCATGTTAGGTCATGGCCTGAAATTAAGGATGGTCCGAAACTATTGGGTTTCGTTGGTTTCAAGGCAGGTATGACGCATGCTCTATTTGTTGATTACAGGAAATACAGCAACACAGCGGGAACTGAGGTAGCTTCTGCTGTAACGGTGGTGGAAGTTCCACCAATAAAAATAGTCGGAATTCGATATTACGGAGAAGGTACGTACGGTGAGTATGTTGTTGGCGAAGAAGTTGATAAGAATTCGCTAAAAGATCTCAAAGGCATAATGCCAATCCCAAAAGAATTGAAGGAAAAGCAGATTGATTTTTCGAAAGTGTTTCAAGTTAATGTTATTGCACTTATTCAGAATAGGAAAGTTAAAGGCCTTGGAAAAAAGAAAGGTGATATAACAGAAATAAGAATAGGCGGAGGAAGCGTAAAGGAAAGAATAGATTATGCTAAGTCAATTCTTGGTAAGGAGGTAACATTCGAACAGTTTTCTGGCGCAGGAAAATTCGTAGATATCATTGCCGTAACTAAAGGTAAAGGATTCCAGGGTCACGTTAAGAGATGGGGTGTAAAATTACTTCCAAGGAAAAACAGGAAACATAGAAGAATGATAGGTACTTTAGGACCATGGCACCCGGATTGGGTTAGGAATACTGTTCCGCAGGCAGGTCAAACAGGTTTCCACCAGAGAACTGAGTTTAATAAGAGAATATTACTCATTGCAGATCCCAGGGAGAAACCAATAACTCCCAAAGGTGGGTTTGTTAATTACGGGGAAGTCACAAATCAGTACGTAGTTTTGCACGGATCTATTCCAGGTCCCGTTAAGCGAATCGTAAAGTTCAGATATCCAGTTAGGCAAACTGTACCTGATGTGGAAGATATAAAGATAACTTATCTCTCCACAGAAAGCAAACAGGGGGTGTGATTGAATGGTTGCAGTAGTAAATGTAAATGGGGAAAAGATTAAAAATGTGGATTTACCACTTGCATTCTCTTATCCAATAAGGAGGGATTTGATAAATCTATTTGTAAACGCATATATGTCAAATTCAAGAACTCCTTATGGTACATATTGGTTCGCAGGCAACAGAAGAGTAGGCCATAATTTAGGACCTAATCACGGTATAGCTAGATACCCGAGGGTTGCTGGGACAACAAGGGGAGTAATGTTAGCAAATGCAAGGGGAGGTAGGAGTGCCCATCATCCTGTCGTAGAAAAAGTATGGGAAATGAAAATTAATGAAAAACAGAAAAAGCTAGCTAAATTATCTGCACTATCAGCAACTTCCATGATAGAATTAGTTAGGGGAAGGGGTCACAGATTCAAGGCTGAGGAGGTTCCTGTAGTTGTTGAGAATAAAATTGAGGAGGTAGAGAAGGCTGAGTATTTAACAGAAATTCTCAAGAAAATTGGAGTTTATGATGATGTGATAAGGGCCAAGGAGGGAACAAAGATTAGGGCAGGAAGGGGAAAAAGTAGGAACAGACCATATAGAACACCCAAAAGCATCCTCCTAGTAGTTAAGGATAAGTCAAAAATTGGGAAAGCTGCAAGGAACTTGGCCGGGGTTGACGTTAAAACTCCAAACCAGCTAAATGCATACGTATTGGCCCCTGGAGCACATCCAGGCAGGCTTATGGTAATAACCGAGGGCGCGCTTGATGAAATAAGGGGGTGGAACTTTTGAATCCATATGACATTCTTATAAAACCCTATGTAACTGAAAAAACAATGCTCCAAATTGAAAGAGAGAATAAGATATGGTTCATAGTAAGTGAAAAAAGCTCGAAGCCCGAAATCAAGAAAGCTGTTGAGGAAATTTCGGGGATGAAGGTTGATAAGATAAATGTTATGAGAGATAAGGAAGGAAAAAAGGCCGTGGTTAAGCTCAAATCGGATTACTCAGCAGAAGAGCTTGCCACAAAGCTGGGGATATTCTGAGGTGATATAATGGGAAAGAGAATTATTCCACAAAGGAGAGGTCGTGGCGGATTAGTTTATAGAAGTCCGAGTCATAGATATTACACAGATCTAAAGTACCCTGAATTAGAATCCTGGGAAGGTAAAGTGATAGACTTCGTAAAAGACCCAGGGCATTATACTCCATTGGCATTGGTAGAAATGAATGACAATAAAAAGGCATTATTTTTAGCCCATAGTGGTATGTTTATTGGGCAGAAGGTAAAGGGTGGAATTAATGCTGAACCAATAGAGGGAAATACTTTGCCTTTAGGTTCAATACCCGATGGAATGCTAGTTTATAATGTAGAGTTAAGACCAGGCACTGGTGGGAACATTGCAAGAACACCCGGGTCTTTCTGTACAGTCGTAGCCCATGGTGAAAAGGTGACCTTAAAACTTCCTTCAGGTGAGTTAAAGGATTTCATTCCTTCGTGCAGAGCAACTATCGGTATAGCTGGAGGGGGAGGAAGGAATACAAGACCATTTATGAAGGCAGGTAAAAAAATCCATGCATATCAATCAAGGGCAAAGAGGCCTTACACTGTTAGGGGAGTGGCCATGAATGCAGCAAATCATCCTCACGGGGGTGGCAATCACCAGCATGTGGGTAGGCCATCTACCGTAGGTAGGAATACTCCTCCTGGTAGGAAGGTAGGAAGATTATCTCCTAAAAAGAAGAAGGTGAAATGAAATGGCAGAAGATAAAAAGTTAAAATCCACTAAAGCTATTAAAAGAACAAAAAGGAAGAGTGCGAAAAGTATAACAGAGAGAGGGAAGGAATTATTATTCAAGGGTAAAACTCTGGAAGAACTTCTAGAGATGAAGATGGAGGACCTCCTTAAAATTCTTCCCGCAAGGGCAAGGAGATCATTGAAGAGAGGTTACAATTCAGAGCAGAAAAAATTGCATGAGAAATTGTTGGAGAGGGATCAGGTTAAGACAAGAGTAAGGGACTTAATCATTCTCCCCCAATACGTAGGAAAAGTCGTTTCTGTTTATGACGGTAAACAATATCAGACGTTTACGATTAAAGAGGAAATGATAGGTCATTATCTTGGTGAATTCGTTATGACCAGGAAGGAAGTTAAACACTCTGGCCCTGGAGTTGGAGCAACAAGAGGCTCAAAGTTCCTGCCGCTTAAGTAAGGTGATAAGATGAAGTATGTAATTGAAGTTGATGAAAAGAAATCCGCGAAAGCAACTTACCCAAACTCTCCCATATCACCAAGGGATGCGCTTGAGGTTGCCAGGACTATAAAGGGTATGAAACTTGAAGATGCAAAGGAATTCTTGGAGGATGTAATTGCAAAAAAGAGGGCAGTCCCTTACAGAAAATTCCTTGATTCGGTTTCCCATAGAAAGGGTGTTGGTTCTGGTAGATACCCGGTAAAAGCAGCTAAATATTTCCTGGAGACATTAAAAAATGCTGAAAACAATGCCGAATTTAAACAGCTTGATGTTGATAAACTAGTAATTAAAAGTGCAGTGGCCAATTTAGCACCTCCTATTAAATATTATACTTTCAAAGCCTTTGGATCTAGTGGAAAATTCTATAGGGAAAGGGTCCACATTCAAATAATATTGGAGGAGTTAGAATGAAGGAATTAAAATTTTTAAAAGAAAATATACGAAACCAGCTGATAAAGGAATACTTAATAAAGGAAATAGGGGATGCTGGGTTTGGAGGTCTTGAAATACAGAGAACTCCACAGAATACCATTGTACTGCTAAAAGTTGAGAAACCGGGGCTTGTAATTGGAAGAAGGGGTCAAAAGATAAGGAGTATGGAAGAGTATCTTGAAAGAACTTTCAATTTGAATAGTCCATTAATTAAGGTTGAACCAGCAGAACAACCAGCGCTAAATGCCCAAATTATGGCGGAAAGACTTGCCAGATCAATAGAAAAAGGTTGGCACTATAGGAGGGCAGGGCACAGTATATTGAAGAGGATTATGGATGCAGGTGCAAGGGGCGGTCAGGTTAGGATAGGGGGAAAATTGAGTGGTGAAAGAGCTAGAGCTGTGAAATATACCGCCGGAAAGATAATATCATCTGGCTATCCATCAGAATACATAGATGAGGGAAGGGCAACCGCAATGACAAAACCCGGTATAATTGGAGTTACTGTTAAAATATTGAGGAATGATATTAAGCTACCTGACGACATTGTTATTAGGGAATTGGAGGGGGGTGAATCCAATGGCGGAAATCAAGATCAAACAACTTAGGGCCATGAACAAGGATGATCTTCTAAAAAAGTACAATGAACTCAAGGAGGAGTTGATGAGGGAAAGAGGGATATCCGCTATGGGTGGGGCTCCACCTAGTCCTGGAAAGATCGAATCTCTTAGGAGGCAGATCGCCAGGATTGAGACAATAATGAGGGAGAAGAAAAATGAGGGATGATAGATTCCTTAAGGATCTGACGCCTATTGATGAAATCGCAAGAGAAACACAGACAATAAGGATAGAGTTAGATAAAAGAAGGTATGGGAAATTTGTCACCATAGTTTCAGGATTTGATACTAAAGCAGAAGATATATATGAATTGGCTAAGACATTGAAGAAAAAAACTGCTGCAGGAGGCACAGTCAAAGATAATAAAATTGAATTACAGGGGGATCAGAGGGAAAGAGTTAAAAAGGTTCTAGAAGAAATGGGATTTAGGGTAGAGGTGGTTCAATGAATCCCTTATTCACAGATATAATAGGTGAGAATGTAAAGGTGGTCAGATCTAAAGATCCTACCATGTTAAATAGGAAAGGTGTGGTTGTAGAGGAGTCGAAGAATATGATATATATAATTGAGAACGACAGGGAAATTGCATTACCTAAGAAAATAATTGATTTAGAAATCAAGGGCAAAATCTATGATATGTCCAGGCTGATGATCAGGCCTGAGGATAAAATAAGAAAAATGAGGAGGAAGGGTAAAATATGAAGAACATAGGTATAGATGTTAAGGCACCGGAAGAAGTCTGTCATGATAAGAAATGTCCATTCCATGGTGAACTAAATGTGAAATCACCAATAATAGAGGGAGAAGTTGTAGCCGTAAACATGAAAGGAACTGTTACCGTTAAGAGGGAATATGTTAGAAAAATCCCGAAATATGAGAGATATGAAAAGAGGTTTAGAAAGTACCATGCACATCTCCCAGGTTGCATCCATGTAAAAGTGGGGGATAAAGTTAGAATCGCTTATTCCAGGCCTTTGGCTAAATCAGTTTCCTTTGTCGTTATAGAGAGGGTGGGATCAGAATGAAGGGCTTGGCAGGTAGACAGATTAGAGGTTTACCATTAGGAGCCAAACTTGAGTGTGCAGATAACACTGGAGCTAAGGTAATCTCGCTAATTAATGTAAAGGCATACCATAATACCAAGGATAGAGTGCCGGTAGCTTCAGTAGGGGATATGATCATAGCCTCCGTAAAAAAGGGAACTCCTGAAATGAGGAGGAAAGTTGTATATGCAGTTGTAATAAGGCAAAGGAAAGCCTTTAGAAGACCTGATGGCCTAATGGTAGAATTCGAGGATAATGCCGCTGTCCTGGTTCAGGATAACGGAGAAACCAGAGGAACTGAAATTAAAGGGCCTGTAGCCAAAGAAGCTGCAGAAAGGTGGCCTAGGGTTGCTGCATTGGCAAGTACTATTATATGAGGTGATATGGTGCAGAAAATAAATGTTCATTTGTCCAAGGAATTGTATGAGAAATATGGAATAAAGAAATTCCCCGTTCGTAAGGGGGATGTGGTTAGGATTGTCAGGGGGGACTCAAAGAAAGATGATAAAAACAATGTTAAAGGGAAAGAAGGGAAGGTCCTTCAGGTTCTAAGAGAGGAAGGTAAATTGATAATTGAGAACATAAATATCTCTAAGGCCGATGGTAAAATGAAACCAAGGAAAATTGATGCCTCTAATACCATATTAGTAAAATTAAATCTTGATGATAAGCTTAGAAAGGAAAAAATCCTTCAATTGGCAAGGTCAAAGAACAAGGAAGTGGAGGATTTGGATGAAGAATCTATTGAAGAAGAGAATCAAGATAAAAATCAGGAATCCCAAGAAAATAAAAATGCTGGGGAAGAGGTGAAGGAGAATGAGTAATCATCTGAAGAGATTGGCAGCACCTAAGACATGGAAGCAGCCCAGGAAAACCTATTATTGGGCGGTAAAAGCTGCACCGGGCCCACATCCGATAAAGCGCTCTATACCACTGCTAGTTTTCATCAGAGATATTATGAATTTAGCAGATAATTCCAAGGAAGCCAAATCAATAATAATGGCCGGTAAGGTTCTTGTGGATGGGAGAATAGTAAAGAATTATAAATTCCCGGTCGGGTTTATGGATGTAATTACGGTTCCATCTGCAAACATTTACATGAGAGTTCTCATAGATAATAATGGAATATTAAGGTTAAAAGAAATTAAACCTGAGGAATCCACCTGGAAGCTTGTCAAAGTAACATCTAAGAAAATTACTGAAGGTGGAAAGATACAGATAGGAACACATGATGGTAGAACAATAATTACAGAACAAAAAAATATTAAGAGAGGAGATACGCTGAAGATTTCTATACCGGACCAGAAAATTATAGACCATCACCCCTTAGTAAAGGATACAAAAGTTTACATAACGGGAGGTGCGCACATAGGAACAATAACCGAAATTGAGGACATAGAAATAAGCAGAAGTTACCAAGAAAATACAGTGGACACAAAAGACAATTTCACTACAACAGTTTCTAATGTTTTCGTTCTGGGAAGGTCGGCTAATGAGATAGGGGGTGTAGCATAATGTCGATGGAGGATGTTGTAATTGATAAGGTTACAATAAACATAGGTGTAGGGGAAGCCGGTGAAAAGATTGAAAAAGCTAAGAAAGTAATTGAATTGCTTACAGGTAGAACACCTACGGTAACCCTTGTGAAAGCAACAAATAGGGAATTTGGGATTAGAAAAGGTCAAGCTATAGGTGTAAAGGTCACTTTGAGGGGTGAAGAAGCCGATAAATTTTTGAGGGAAGCACTTTGGGTGAAAAATAATAAGGCATTGAGCTATTCTTTTTCTAATCAGGCTACTTTCAGTTTCGGCATTTCTGATTATACAGACTTCAAGGGAATGAAATATAACCCAGAAATCGGAATATTTGGTATGGACATTAATGTTACTTTTAAGAGAAGAGGTGGATTCAGGGTTAGCAGGAGGAGAATTAATAGAAGACCCATCCCTAAGAAGATCAGGATAAGGAGAGAAGAAATGATGGATTACATGAGAAAAAATTATGGACTGGAAATTGTGGAGGCTGATTAACAATGGCTCAACCTGTGCTTAGACCGAAAAAGAATTACGGCAGAAACAAGGGCTGCGAAAGATGCGGAAGGAAAAGAGGGATTGTGAGAAGGTATGGCCTCAGATTATGCAGGCAGTGTTTTAGAGAAGTTGCACCTGAATTAGGATTCAAGAAGTTCTCGTGAGGTGGAAAAAATGGGAGACACATTAAATGAGGCTTTAATTAAGATAAAAAATGCAGCAAAACTTGGAAAGCCATACGTAGAAGTGAGAACATCCAATTTAGTAGGAAATGTCCTTAAAGTATTTCAGAAGTATGGATACATTGAAGAATTTGAGTTCAGTGAAAATGGAAAGGGTGGAATATTCAGGGTTAAACTGGCAAAGACAATCAATGACTGCGGAATCATAGTACCAAGATTTTCTATTAAAAAGGATGAGATTGAAAAGTGGGAAGCTAGATACCTACCGGCCCAGGATATCGGTATTATTGTGATGACAACAACAGAGGGAGTTATAAGCGATATTGAGGCCAAGTCAAAAGGTTTAGGTGGAAGGGCATTGGCCTATATTTATTGAGGTGGAATAAATGGAAACAGTTGTTGAGGTTCCAGAAAAGGTTTCGGTTTCTTTCGATCCCAACAGCAATATACTTACTGTCAAGGGACCAAGGGGAGAAGTTAAGAAAAAGTTCCTATATGAATTTGTGAAACTGGAACTTACAGATGGCGGTAAGAGTATCAGGATATACACTCTTAGGGATAAAAGGAACGATAAGGCCGTAGTCGGAACATGGGAATCGATAATCAAGAGTTTATTTATAGGAGTAACAAAAGGATTTGTATATACAATGAAGATTGTATACGCTCACTTCCCAGTTAAGGTAACAGTAAAAGGAGATGAAGTAACACTTGATAATTTCCTTGGTGAAAAGTCTCCAAGGAAAATTAAAATTGATCCCAGTGTAAAGGTGATGGTTAAAGGAGATACAGTTACGCTTGAAGGGAATGATCTAGAACTCTTAGGTAACACCGCAGCCAAGATAGAGAGACTTAGCAAGATCAAAAACTTTGATCCCAGGGTATTCCAGGATGGAATTTACATTGTGAGGAAAGGTGATGTACTTGAAGCCTGAAATGAGTAAGGAGATGTTACGTTTATTGGAATTAAGGAATGAAATGAACAGAAAAAGACCTGAATTTCATAGACAGGAGTGGTTCAGATATAAGAAGCTCGGTGATGCCTGGAGGAAGCCCCGTGGAAAACATTCTAAATTGAGGGAGAAAAGAGGATATAGGCATGCATTTGTTGAATCTGGATACAGGGGACCAAAGCTTGTAAGGTATCTGCACCCGAGTGGTTTCAGGGAGGTTTATGTAACTAATATATCTCAATTAGATAAAGTAGATCCAAAAACTCAAGCTATACGGATTTCTGCAACAGTGGGAAAGAAAAAGAAGTTGGAGATACTGGAAAAGGCTAAATCTATGGGAATTAAGGTTCTTAACGGGGGGATTTAATTGGTAACGCTAGCAACCCAGAAGAGGATAGCTGCAGACCTATTAAAAGTTGGTCAAACTAGAGTATGGATCGATCCAAAAAGCTATGAGGAAGTTTCTGAAGCTGTAACCAGAGAAGATATTAGAAAGCTAATAAAGAGAAATGTAATTCAAAAGAAACCTAAAAAAGGTAATTCCAGGGGCCGCTATAAAAGATTGAAAGCCCAAAAGGATAAAGGAAGGAGAAGGGGTCCTGGATCAAGAAAGGGAACTAGAAATGCCAGGGAACCATCTAAAGAAAGGTGGATCAAGAACGTAAGATCAATGAGAAGGAAACTCAGGGAGTTGAGAGATACCGGAAAAATTGAGAAAAAAGTATATAGAGAGTACTATAGGAAGATCAAAGGAGGAGTTTTCAGGAATACTTCTCAGCTATTAACCCACTTAAAAGATTACGGTTTGATAAAGGGTGATTAAATGCATTCAAGATATATTATGCCATTAAAAAGGAGAAGGCTTAATAAGACAAATTATAGAAAAAGATTAGCCTTAGTAAAAACTGGAGTTCCAAGGGCTGTTATAAGAAAGTCTTTAAAGCATACCAGAGTAGATATAGTAGAGTACAGGCCATCTGGTGACAGGGTTGTCTCTCACGGATGCACCATCGAACTTAAGAAATTTGGATGGAAGGCTCCAACGGGAAATTTGCCTTCAGCGTATCTGGCAGGCTACATGTCGGGTCTAAGAGCTAGGAAAAAGGGTATTACAAAGGTATATGCGGACCTCGGATTGCAGAAGGTTGTAAAAGGAGGAAGGTTAATGGCAGCCATAAAGGGTCTGCTTGATGCAGGCATTGAAATCCCAGTAGATGAGGATTTACTGCCTGATGAATCTCATCTTAAAGGAGAGCATCTGGAATCTGTTGATAATAAATCAATTGAAATAGTTAAAAAGGCTATGGAGGAATTGCTATGAGTGACAGTTTAACGGATTGGACACCTAAGACAAAACTTGGGAGGATGGTCAAAGAAGGAAAATTAAAAACCATATCTGAAGTGCTTGCCACTAGGATGCCCATAAGAGAACCGCAAATAGTGGATATGCTACTTCCAAATCTAGAAGATGAAGTAATTGATATTAAGATGGTTCAGAAAATGTCAGATTCAGGCAGGAAATCAAAATTTGCAGCTACGGTAGTGGTGGGGAATAGGAACGGTTATGTAGGAATAGGCCACGGTAAGGCAAGGGAAACAGGAGATGCAATCGAAAAGGCGCTAGAGAATGCCAAATTGAACATAATAGAAATAAAAAGAGGATGTGGCTCATGGGAATGCGGTTGTGGAAGAAGCCATACCGTGCCTTTCGAAGTTGTTGGCAAATCGGGATCGGTTAGGGTTTATTTGAAACCTGCTCCACAAGGTGTAGGACTGGCAATAGGTGATATACCAAAGAAGGTGCTTGAATTAGCAGGAATTTCGGATACGTGGGGTTTCTCAGAAGGACATACCAAGACATCGGTAAATTTTGCCTATGCTACTTTCAATGCCCTTAAGGAGACTGCTAGATTCAAGATAAATGATAAGCTGGTGCTCTCAACCCCAATATATAAAGGTGGTGTTATGCATGTACGCAGTGGTAAAGATTAGAGGTTCAAACCATACGAAGGTTGATATAAAATATGCATTAAGAGAGCTAAGACTTCATAGGGTAAACCATCTTGTGCTAATACCAGAAGATATGATTGGCCAGCTAAAAAAGGTTAAAGACTATGTAACATGGGGAGAAATTGATAAGGAGCATCTCATAAAACTTTTGAAAGAAAGGGGCAAGTTGTTGGGCGATAAGCCAATTACTGAAGAATGGCTTAAGCAGAACGGGTTCAACAGTTTCCAGGAATTTGCAGAAAAGCTATTGGATGGAAAGATAAAACTTAAAGATTATCCAGATATTAAGCCAGTATTCAGGATGAATCCTCCTAAGAAGGGTTATGGAAAAACCAAAGAGCCATTTAAACTCGGTGGAAACCTTGGCTACAGGGGTATAGAGATAAATAAATTAATAGATAGAATGATTGAGGGTGGTAAAATTGGTCAGGCAAAAAACTAAGAAATATAGGGGTACTCTTTACGGAAGGGGAAAAAAGGCCGGCAGAGGAAAGGGTAAGAGGGGAGGTAGTGGAATGGCTGGCCTTGGCAAGCACAGATGGATATGGATGGTCAAATACGAACCGGACCACTATGGATCACATGGATTTGTGAGGCACGCTGTTGAAAGGGAAATTAAGGCAATCAACGTGGGTGAATTAGACAGGAATTATGAGAAGTTCATTTCACAAGGTCTCGTCGAAATAAAAAATGATAAGCTATATTTTGATTTAAACAAAATGGGCTATGATGTTCTACTTGGCGGAGGCCAGGTAGGGAGGCCCATGGTAATAAAAGTTGCTAAGGCCACAGAGAAGGCTGTAGAAAAAATAAAAAATGCGGGCGGCGAGGTAGAAATAGATGGAGATAAAGAGGAATAGGGCAACCGCTATACCGGTATTGGTCATATTCCTCTTTAACGTTTACCTATTTTATAGGGCTTTCCATTACGATAAAGTATATACAACGGTACTCTCGCTTTCAGTAGCTCCTTTATATTATCTTACATACCTGCTTATAAGTTACAATGGACCCGGATCTAAATTATATGGCTGGAAGAATTTGGTTAACCATCTTCCTGCTGTAAAGAAGCCAGGCAGGCATGTGAGATTTAAAGAGAAGTTTCTGTGGACTTCCATTATATTAATAATTTACTTTGCACTGTCAAACATCTATATATATGGTCTAGATAGATCGCAAATTATTGATGTGTTTGCATCCTTCAGGAGCATATTCGCAGGTCAGGCTGGATCCATAATGGATCTTGGTATTGGGCCTATAGTAACAGCATCAATAATAATGCAATTGTTTGTGGGTGCAAAGATAATAAATATTGACTTAACAAAATCTGAGGATAAGGCTCTTTACCAGGGGGCACAAAAGCTCCTGGTTATTCTAATGATATTTGTTGAGGCAATTCCACAGGTTTTTGGTTATTTACCCCCAGATCCAGCATTTATTTCAGCCATGAATGGCTTCCTCCCAGGATATGGATTGATGCTTGCCAGGATGTTCATAATATTCCAGTTGTTCATGGGGTCATATCTTGTATTCCTTATGGATGAGGTTGTATCCAAATGGGGTATAGGTTCAGGTATATCCTTGTTCATAGCAGCTGGTGTTTCACAGGCGCTGATTACAGGTACACTAAATTGGGTGCCTACCAATACCAATCAGCCTTTGTCCTTGACCAACCCTCCAGTTGGTACAATACCTAAAACCTTCTATCTCCTATCGCAATCCAATGCACAAGAACTATTTTCGGTTAGCCTGGAGAGGATATTGTTCGCCCAGCCAAATCCAGTAATAGCATTAATTGGAACAATATTTGTATTCTATCTGGTCGTATGGGTCCAATCTGTTAAAGTAGAGCTTCCTCTTGCACATGAAAGGGCTAGGGGAGCAAGGGGAAGATATCCTATACAGTTGATGTATGCTTCAAATATACCTGTAATATTGGCTTCAGCCGTTTTAGCTAATCTTGCCATGTGGTCTCTTCTATTCTGGACAAACCCCACATTGCAGAAAGTACCTATATTAGGGCACAACTGGTATTTAGGTGCCTATCCATCTCAGAGTCTAGCCCAGCAACTTAATATCCAACCCACAACTCCCATAGGAGGACTCGCGTGGTATCTCAGCAATCCTAATGGAATAGCAAATTGGCTTTTCCCACTTCTTGATCCCCAGGCATATACTCTTGAACTGTTCAACCACCCACCATGGGCCATGGGTGTCCATGTTTTGGCATACGTTGCCTTCATGGTAGGAGCTTCTGTATTATTTGCTAAATTCTGGATCGAGACAACTGGTATGAATTCAGAAGGTGTAGCAAAGCAGATACAGAGCTCCGGTATGCAGATACCCGGTTTCAGAAGGGACCCGAGGGTCCTTAAGAAAGTTCTTGATAAATATATACCAGCTATAACCATATTCAGCGGAGCAGCAGTGGGAGCTCTTGCTGCAATGGCAGATTTGATAGGTACAGTCGGTAATGCTTCTGGTACAGGTGTATTGCTAACAGTCGGAATTATAATACAATTCTATCAGGCAATGGGCAAAGAACAGCTTTCGGAAATGTATCCTTTCATGAGGGATCTATTTGGAGGTATGTAAATGAGGGTAATAATCGGAGGAATTCCAGGGGTTGGAAAAACCACCGTTCTCAACGAGCTCTCAAAGGCTGGATTCAGAGTTGAGAACTATGGCGATGTGATGTTAAAGATCGCCACTGAAAAGGGATATGCAAAATCCAGGGATGAGATGAGGAAACTACCTATAGAAATTCAAACGGAAATTCAGACAGGTGCAGCAATGTATTTTTCAAAACTCAAGGATGTAATAATAGATACACATTTCTCCATAAAAACACCATCCGGATATCTTCCGGGCCTACCTCCTCATGTTTTAAAAGCTATAAACCCTGACCTCCTTGTTTCAATTGAAGCAGATGCTCTCGAGATATTTGAAAGAAGGAAGAAAGACTTGCAGAGGAGCAGAGATGAAGAATCACAGTCAGAAATAAGGATTCATCTTGAAGTCAATAGGACATTCGGCATTGCATATGCATCTTCTATGGGAATACCATTTATGATCGTAAATAATGAAAATAATAAACCAGAGGAGGCTGCGAAAAGAATAATGGAGGTCTTGAAAAGGACATGACTCAAAATGCCATGACTAAAGAGCAGCAGGAAGCAATGCGAAAGTCCGTCAGGACACAGATGACATATTTATTTATAATGATATTACTTTTATTTGTTTATACAACCCCCATCATCAGATATTACTTTTCACTTCCCATGTTTTATATCCTCCAACCAGTAATAGGCTTAAATTACCAGAATCCAATTATTACCATATTTCTGGCAGCTCTAATTACCGCATTAATAAACTCGGGAGCAAGACATTTCTTCATGGATTATTTTAAGATGGCGGAGATTCAGCATAGGAACAGGAAATTTTCTCAGCAAATGAGGGAAGCTATCAGGAGAAATGATAAAAAGGAAATTGAGAGAATAAGGGGAGAACAGATGAAGTATCTACCAGAAACCATGAACCTAACGCAACAGCAAATGAAGCCTACTTATATAACACTCTTAATTTCAGTTCTCATTTTTGCATGGCTCATTAACTTTATGTTTGTAGCACACCAGCAGGGAACATCTATAGTGAAATCACCCTTTGGTGTTGGTGACCTGATGAAAGCCTATTATGGTTTTTACCTATGGATATTGCTCTACATGATTTTCAGTTTTGTTCTTTCATACCCAATCCAGTATGTTTTCCGTTTGCTATACTTGAAGAGAAGTGTTAGTTCATGAGAATTACTATTTCTGGTCCACCGGGCAGCGGTAAAACTACTATTGCCAACAGTTTGGCAAGGGAATACAATTTAGAGGTTATCACCGGAGGTCTCATATTTAGACGCTATGCAAAGTCTCTGGGGATCAGCCTGGAGGAGCTTGGAAAGATGGCTGAAAAGGATCCAAAAATAGATATGGAGCTCGATAGGTATCTACTGGAGGAGATGAGAAACAAAGACAATATAATTGTTGAATCAAGGCTTGCAGGCTGGTTAGCATATAAAAATGGAATTCCGGCATTTAAAATATTCATAACAGCTGATGAGGAAACGCGGGTGCAGAGAATAATAGGGTCGATGAGAACTAGAGAGGGTGAATCTTCTTCAGATGTTTTGAAGGCCATGAGGACAAGGGAAAAATCTGAATCTGAGAGGTATAAAAAATACTATGGAGCAGATTACAATGACTTAACCATATACGATCTAATCATTGATTCTACAGATTTGACCACAGAGCAGGTTTTGAAGGTGATTAAAGATGCCCTGGATATTCGGCAAAAAACCGTCTGAACGCACCATAGAAGAAAGGCTCGATTTTGGGTTCGTAGTTATTGATAAACCAAGAGGTCCAACTAGCCATCAAGTATCTTCCTGGGTCAAGGAAATAGTTAGAGCCAAGAAGGCAGGACACGTAGGTACCCTGGACCCAAATGTAACAGGAGTTCTGCCTGTTGGTTTGGAGAAGGCTACCAGATTAGCAGATTACTTGCATGAAGAAGGTAAAGAGTATGTGGGCATAATGATACTTCATAAGGATGTTCCTGAAGATGTAGTAAGGGAAATTTTTAGAGAGTTTACCGGGGAGATATTTCAGTATCCACCCGTTAGGTCTGCAGTGGCAAGGACACTTAGAAAAAGGAAAATATACAAATTAACTCTTTTGGAAAAGAAAGATAGATTGGTTCTATTTAGGGCTAGTGTGGAGTCTGGAGTATATATAAGGACTCTCTGCAGGGACATAGGTGATGCTTTATTAGTTGGTGCGAATATGCTTGAATTGAGAAGAATAAGGAGCGGTCCTGTAGATGAAAATAAAATGGTTACGCTCCAGAAACTTAAAGATGCATATGAATTGTATAAGCAAGGTGATCCAGAACTTCTTAACAAAATTATAATCGATCCAGAAGAAATAACGAGGGATTTTCCATTTGTAAGGATTAAGGACAGTGCTGTGGATGCTATGGCCCACGGATCTAAGATCTATAGGTCAGGCATATTGGAGGATTATGGCGAGGGTAATATTGTAAGAATACTCTCAACCAAGGATGAACTGCTTGCGATGGGCAAAAGGGAAGGAAATGAGATAAAGCCAGAAACGGTTTTCATAGAGAGAGGTATCTATCCCAAAGCCTGGAAAAATAGATAAAAAGATTAATGGGTTTTTTATAGACTTTTAATGTATTCACTCCTCCTCTACCTAGCAATCTCCTTACTCATAGGTTATCTGGCCATAGTAATTGCAAGAGTAACTGGAACTGTTTATATTCCTTATTTATTAATACTCGGTTTAATATTTGGCCCAATACTTGGAATATTTGAAAGGGAACAAATTGAATATCTATTTTTCAATTACATTGGCCCAATTGGTGCCATGTTCATAATACTTGCAGAATCATCTAAATTATCTAGAGTTACTTTGAAAAGAGTCTTAAAGCCTACATTAGCATTGATAACCTTTGTTCTTTTCGTAACCGGGATCGGTGTGGCCATAATTTCCATATATGTTGTTAAACTCCCTCTTTGGGCAGGATTTGGACTAGGGGCAATACTATCATCAACGGATCCAGCATCTATAATACCATCATTGAAAAAGGCCAGGGTAAAGGAAATCCCCTCAACTCTGCTAATTACTGAAGCAGTATTCAACGATCCTTTCTCATACATGATGTTAATAATCGTGATTGCATTGTTGTTGCCGCAATATTTACCCTATATTGAGTCAAGCGAATTTACAATTTCCAATCCGATTATTTACATAATCCTGTCACAATTTGTTTCACCAATTCTGATATCACTGGGATTGTTCTTTATTTCTTATGAATTGAGGCAATTATTCCCAACAGATTTCAAAAGTTACTATACTGAAATTTTAATTCTTTTTGGTATAAGCAGCTATACATTAACCATATTCTTTGGAGGTTCCGGATACATGGCAGTAGCTATCTTCGGAATACTGGCAGGTAACTACATGCCAAAGGACAAAGAGATGCAGGAGTATCAAGAATTTATGGATAAGCTCTCTTCATTTGTTGTTATATTTGTCTTTGTATTTTTGGGAGCGACAGTTTCCTTGGTTTACTTGAAAAATTTTCTATTACCTGGAATAATTATTGGATTGGCGCTAATATTCGTAATTAGGCCACTAGCTACTATTCTGGCAATAAGCATTGATAGTAATATAACATTTCAAGAGGGGATATTAATTGGCCTAGAAGGGACACGCGGTGTATTTCCTGCTATACTAAGCACAACTTTCCTATATCTTGGATTTGTGTCCAAAGATCAAACATTAATAACTTACGGTGAAGTCGTACAAGCACTAGTGACTATTATAATATTCCTATCTTTAACCATTCAACCCCTTATGCTAAAGAGAATAGCGAAAATAACACAAAAATTTTGAGAAAAGAAGATATTAATAAATATGGAATTCGGCATTGTTTCATTGGGAAATCATGCAATAAATAGAGTAATCCCAGCCATTGTGAGCACCGACAACAAGATAACAGCAATATATTCCACAGATAAGCAGAAAGGGACAAAATTTGCCAGGGAGTTAGGAGCCCATTATTACGATGATCTGGAAAAAATGATGCATGAAAGTTTCCAGGCAGTTTATATATCTTCCCCAAACTACCTTCACTATAAATATGCGAAAATAGCCCTAACGCATGACAAACACGTACTATTGGAAAAACCAATGACACTTAGCGTAAGGGAATCAAGAGAACTTCATGATATAGCTAACCAGAAGGGTCTTAGATTATCTATAGGGTTCCATCTAAGGTTCCATCCATCTCTTGATTATATTAAGGACGTATTATCAAAAGGAGGATTAGGTGAAATTAGATTAGTGAGTGGGCAGTGGTCTCATTTTTCATCCAGAAATCTTGATAATTCATGGTGGGGTGTGGACTATATGGTCGGTGGTGGATCAATTGTTGGAACGGGTGTACACGTTATGGACACAATTTATAACATTTATCATGAGCTCCCCAGAGGATTAATCGCTATAAGTTATCCAAAAGGAAAAACCATTGATGAACATTTCAACATTATTTTTGATTATGGGGAGTCAAAAACAGGGATCGCCATTAGCAGCAGGAAGATACCTGATGGAAACAATGACCTTTTGATACAGGGTGAAAGCGGATACATAAGAGTTAAAAATTTCTTTTCAACGAGTGTGGATTCAAGGATAGAAACAGGTGAAAAAACCTTAGATGTCCCCAAAGTAGACATGTATAGGGAAGAAATAAGGGACTTCGTAGGAAAGGGAATAAAGATAGCAAACTCATATGACGGGGTTGTTTCAACTGCTATGCACCTGGGAGCTCAATTTTCATCAAAAGAAGGGAGGTACATCACTTTGAAAGAGATTCTGGGCATATAGATTTCCTGAAGCATCCAGCACATTTACCCTCATTGTTGTGGTTGCGGTGCGCTACATCTGTTTCTACCATTTTATCCATATCTTTAAGAATTTTCTTCAGCAGGAATTTTAAATGTTCGGTAATTTCAATTCTATATGTCCCATTTGGATAATTTAGAATTCCGTATTTAACCTCATAATTATAATTGTCCTCTATTAAAACAGCGTAACTTACAAGCTGCATTAGGTGTGAAAATGGGATTGAGGATGGCTTTTTACTACTCTTGATCTCCACTGGTATGAGCTGGGAATCTTCTTTCAGTATTAAATCCGGAACTCCCCTGAGCCTCCATTTTTCACTTATAAGAACTGGATTATCTCCATCTTCCATATAATATATCTTATCGGGATCGATTTCATTTACAATTATAATTTCAGATGAGGTCAATATCTTGTAAAAGTTATAGGTGTCTAAGAGTATTATGATGTTCGAGAGAGCTATAGTAAAAAATGCAAAATCATTCCTAAAGGAATAATAAAAATAGAGGATTAGAGTCAAAATCAAGCTCGATATGCTCAGATAAAGAATAAGATCTTCAAGTTTTTTAGATTCTTTAAGCTTCCTGATCAAAGAAGTTGCCAGATAGATTGCTGTCCCGAATAGCAAAGACGAAAGGGAAGCAATTAAAATAATGAGAACTAAAATACTGGAACCGATAAACATTAAGGGAATTGTGGCTCCCACTAAAACTACAGTGGCAATATATAGGGCTGGGAATAACCTATTGTGAATTTTAAAAAGTTTCTTATTATTTATGGCACGTTTTATTTTTTTGAAAAAATTATTTTGGTATTCAATTCCCTGAGAAATTTCTACCTTGCTTCCTTTAAGTGCTAAATATAGATTTAGGGGGCAGTATGCGAATTTTTCCACATCCCCCGCTGACCAATATCTTTTATCATTATAAATTTTCAAGTTCTTCCAATATATCTAATGCAACTATCTCCATAAGTTTTTCTAGTGTTTTCGCAGAGTATTCCCTAAGTCCGCCAAGCTCGCTTTTAACCTTGGCATAATATTTTTTATTATCTTTATAGACATCAAAATGAACCAGGAGCTCCTCCATATGCCTGCAATTGTATTAAATATATAATTTTTGAGTAAGAATTAATAGAGCTATAATCATCTAAATCGAAGACCATAAATATATCGGAATGATTCACCCTGCATGCCATTCAAGGAAGCTATGGATAGAATATTCAACAAGAAAATATGCATGAAATGTGGAGCATCGAATCCAATAAGGGCAGAAAAATGCAGAAAATGTGGGAGCAAGCAATTAAGATTGAAAGTCAGGGAGAGGAAGAGTGGTCAATAAAATTTAAATTTATTAATCTTGAGATTATAGTTTCAAGAAATTTTATTTCTAATTCAAGACACATAGTCGGATTATTACCATCAAGATCGAATTCTGGAAGCTCTGGAATGATTAATTTAATTTTTTCCGTTTCAACAGTTGATTGGTAAGTACATGGTATTGATTGGGACTTGGCTGAATGGCAAAGGTCTTTTGCTAATTCATCCAAAGATTCAATTGTAGGTGCATTTACATTCCCGCTTGAAATTTCTATACAATTATTGGAGAAATTATTTTTGGCTTCAATTTTATAACCTCTGATTACAATTCCATCTAATATTCTAATTAATTTTTTGGCAGTTTCATCGTTTTCACTATAACACAAACTTATAGTTCGAACCATTTTAGTTGCTCCAGAACATAAGTTCTCGTGGATTTAAGGTCTTCCTTGTAGATAACTTCTCCATTATCAACTACTTTCTCGAGTAAACTTTCCATTATCTCTTGATCCCTAGGACATTTTTCAATTCTTTCGGTACTGACCTTAAAAAGATGGCATTTTGGACATCTAAAGACATTTTTCTTGCCAGAAAATTTCCCTCTCTTGGTAACCGGGAGGCCATCCATCTCTACAATATCCATGGCAAAATCTATTGAAGGGGCGCTTGAAATTGAAGTACCGATACCAAATCCCGTAGCTCCTGCCTCTTTAAGTGTTTCAATATCTTCCTCTTTTATGCCTCCGCTCACTATTATTCCCACATGATTAAAACCGTTACGATCTAATTCCCAACGAACTTCCCTAATAATATCAGCAAAGTTACCCCTCCTTGAAGATGGAGTATCCAGCCTAACTGCAGATAACTTTTTAATTACTTTAGCTGCTCTTACCGCTGCCTCTTTTTCATCACAGAAAGTATCTACCAGGGCAATTCTGGGGGCATTTTTATCTAATATTTCATCGTACATTCTCCATCCATTCTCTTCGCCCATAATAATCAGGAGAGAATGGGGCATTGTACCTTCCGGTTTAATTCCTACTCTTTCGGCTCCAATAATACTGGACACCTTATCGCACCCTCCAATGTATGCATTCCTATCTATAAATGGTGCGAGGCTAGGGTGCATCCTTCTTACGCCGAAGGATGAAAGTGGCAAATTACCTATCCTTTTCTTGAATCTTGCAGCCTTGGTGGCAATACCAGATGCTTGGGATATTGATCCTAATAAAGGAGTTTCATAAAGGCCAAATTCAAGGTATTTTCCAGATACGCTTACTGCAGGTATGGGAATTCCATTTACATCCCTTGGTGGAAAAATTGTTCCTTCCTTTAGGGAATATACATCAACCTTCTTTCCTTCTAAAATCGCTGTAAAATCATCCAGGCCTGAAAGTACTATCCATGGCAGATCCCTGCTTGACAAGGTTATATCCATTACTACATGGGGATTTTTACCAGCTCTGCTTAGGATTTCATTTACCCTCATAAAATAAATATCCGTAGTTTTGAGGTTGATTATGTCTTGGAAGGATGCTATATTTTTCATAATGGTAAATTAGGAATAACATTAATTACCTTTCTTATTCACCACCATGCAAACGATTCGTTTCCTCTGTCCTCTATTTTTATACCTATTTTTGACAAATCTGATCTAATTTTATCAGATGTGGCATAGTCACCCTTTGCCCTAGCACTCTTTCTTATCTCAAGAATTGTATTTACAATTGCTTCAGGAATTGGAGCTTTTCTTACTATGCCGAATATTGAATCTAGATCATCAAGTATAGCTTTGATTTCACCATTTTTTCCTTCAGTTTTGTTTAGTTCATTACTGGCCCATTTTATGAAATCATTTATTGCGACAAGAGAATCAGGGGTGTTCATATTTTTTTCTAGCGGCTCTTCAATTTCTTTCATAAATGCGTCATAATTTTCTTTTTCCTGGGCTTCAGTATCAGCTACTCTTCTATAGATCCAGGTAAGTTTTTCTGCTATAGTTTGAGAACCGTTCAATCCATCCATGATGAAGTTTGAAGTATCCCTATAATTCATTCCGATGAACATCAACCTTATGGATTCCGGCCAATAGCTTTTCAATATTTCCTCCACCGTAATGAAATTTCCAAGACTCTTACTCATTTTAACGTTCTCCACAGACAAATGTCCTGTGTGCACCCAGTAGTCTACAAGAGGTGGTTTTCCGGATATTGCCTCCATTTGTGCTATTTCTGCCTCATGGTGTGGAAATACGAGGTCAATCCCTCCACCATGCAAATCATAGTGGTAACCGAAGAACCTTTCTGTAATAGCGGTATCTTCAATATGCCATCCGGGTCTGCCCTCCCCCCATGGGGAGTTCCAATAAGGTTCGTTCGGCTTCCTTTTTTTCCAAAGTGCAAAATCTAATGGATTTTTCTTGTTTTCATTTGTTTCAACACGTGCCCCAGCCTTTAATTGTGTGATATCTTGATGGGATAATTTACCATAATCCTGGAATTTTTCAACACTGTAATATACTCCGTCAGAAGTTTCATAGGCGTACCCTTTTTCCATAAGACGTTCTATCTGGCTTATTATTTCATTTATGAAGTCGGTGGCAAAAGCATAATAGTTTACGCTTTCGTTCCGCAACGCCTTCATTATTTTGAAAAATTCAGTTGAATACCTTCTCGATATTTCATTGTATGGAACATTTTCAGAATTAGCTCTATTTATAATTTTATCATCTATATCCGTGATGTTCATCAGATAAAATGGACGGAGACCTTTATATCTCAAGTATCTGATAAATATATCAAAAAAGATATAGGTTCTAGCATGCCCTAGATGAGGCTTGTCATATACAGTGGGCCCGCACACGAAGACGTTTAAGCGCTTCCCATTTACAGTTTTTAATTCCTTAAAGTCTCTACTGAGGGTATCAAATATTTGCATCCATGATGCATATAAACAGCATTAAAATTTTTTATCGTAGACACAATACTAAAACGTGGATTTTGAAAATAATAAAACAGAATTAATTTCAAAAAGCAAACTATTGAGCGGGAAGAGGATCGTTTTAGGGGTCACAGGTTCTATTGCGGCGGTTGAAGATGTAAAGCTTATACATGAATTAAGGAGACATGGAGCAATAGTTTTCCCAGTAATGACACAATCAGCAATGAAGATTATACATCCATATTCACTCCAGTACGCGAGTGAAAACGAAGTTGTTACCGAAATCACAGGTAGGATAGAACACGTAACTTTGGTGAACAATTCGGATTTGATTCTGATCGCTCCTGCTACTGCAAATACGATTTCCAAGGCTGCTAACGGTATCGATGACACAACAGTCACATCGGTTCTTTCAAATGCCATTGGAAGAAAACCCATCATAATAGTTCCGGCTATGCATCAGGGAATGATGGATAATCCAATACTCAAGGAAAATATGCAGAATTTAATAAAAAACGGGGTAGTGTTCTTAGATCCAATAATAGAAGAGAATAAGGCTAAAATGGCTGACATTGAATACATTACTGCCAGCGTTATTAGAGTACTTAACCCACTCTGCATTGGAAAGAAAGTCGCCGTGGTGGGAGGTTCAAGCGCTGAACCCATAGATGATGTTAGGGTTATAACAAACTTATCATCAGGGGAAACAACTGTTAGCTTTATGAAGGCATTCTATTATTTTGGCGCAGAACTGCACAATTATCTTGGATTAATGAGAACTCAGGTTCCAAGCTATTTAAAATATGAAAGCTTTAAAACCGTTGATGATCTAATATCTCTCATACCAAAGATAAGAGAGAACGATCTAGTTATAGTGCCAGCAGCATTATCGGATTTCACTTTAAAGAAGCAATCCGGTAAAATATCATCAGAAGAGGAATTGAATCTCAAACTATTTCCGGCAAAGAAATTCCTAAAGGAATTGGGAAGAAATTACGATGGAATCCTAATTGGTTTTAAGGCTGAATATGGTGTTTCTGAAAAAGATCTTATTAACAGGGCCAAGAAAAGACTCGAAGAATACAATTTAGATTACATCATAGCCAATAGGCTAGAGGATGTTAAACATGCAAATACAATAGTTTATCTTATAGGTGAAAATATTGTTGAAAAATTCAAAGGTGATAAGGATGACGTCTCAATCTCAATCGTCAAAAAGCTATGTGAAAGCCTTTTCCCCAGGTAGCGCCACGCTTTTCTTCATTCCCAACAGGTACAATGATGCATTGAAGAAGGGATCTCAGGGGGTAGCTATTTGCATAGAATCAGGTATGACCACTAGGATTGAACCGTCAGAAGAGCTTGAGGTAAGGTTCAATGGAATCCCTTTGGATAAGTCCATACAGGAGGAAGTAGCGAAAAGGCTTAAATTTAAAGGTAAGATTTATTCAACTTCGGAACTGCCCCCTTCATCCGGTTTTGGATTAAGTGCGGCAGCAGCGTTGACAACTATCGCTGCAATTAAAGGTAATTATACCAGGATAGGAGAAATATATAAGATGGCTCATCAGATTGAAATAAAGAAGGGGACAGGCCTTGGAGACGTCCAGTCTCAGATTAGCGGTGGTCTTCACATAAGGATAAAAGGTGGCAGCTTCCCGTATTCTATAACGGACAGAATATTGGTAAAAGATACTGAGCTTTTGGTTCTTCCATTTAAGAAGAAGGTTCCCACCGGAGAAATAATAAGTTCAGAAACCATCGTAAAGAAAATAATAAAAAATGGTAAAGAATCACTAAAAGAATTCATTAAAAGGCCGACACTAGAAAATGGCCTCAACATTGGAAGAAAATTCGCTGTAGATTCAGAATTGGTATCTCCTAACTCACTAAAAATTCTTGAAGATTTGGATAAAATTCCATCTAGTGTTTCCCTAATAGGCGATAGCATAATATCCATTTACAATGATGAAGCTTATGAGATATTAAGGAAGTATGGAAATCCAATAATCACAAAAATATCGAGAACAGGGCTAACCATTTATTGAAACTATGGGCCCTTTGGCACAATAAATTTGCCATCAAGTATTTCATATTCAATTTGATAAATTCTGGAAATAGCATCAACAAACTCCTTAGATTTCCCACTGAATATCCCATATAATTGCCCATTTGTCATTATCATTATTTTACTGTATAAATTAAAAGCTGCATTTATATCATGAACAACAGAAATTACTGTTTTTTCCAAATTTATTATTGTTCGATTTAATTCAAACACTGCCTTTGGGTCTAAATGAGATGTAGGTTCGTCAAGCATTATTATTCTAGGATTCTGAGCTAATGCTCTTGCAATGAGCACCTTTTGTAATTCTCCACCGGAAATGGTATTTACATACCTTGCTTTTAAATTCAAAATTCCTACCTCATCGAGATATCTATCTATTCCCTCAGCATTCCACCAATTTCTTATGCTTATGTACTTTCCCATTTTTACAAATTCTTCGACAGTGAAGGTATAAGGAGTGTAAAAAATCTGGGGCACATAGGATATTAGTTTAGCTAAATCTTGCCTCCTGTATTCACTTATTTCTTTTCCATTTATAATTAATTTACCTTCATATGGGAGCATACCGCCCAATACCCTCAAAAGTGTTGTTTTGCCAGCTCCATTAGGTCCTATAATGGCAATTTTTTCCCTTTCATGAATTACGAAATTCAGATTTTTCAGTATTTGATTTTTCCCGATTTTTACAGAAAGGTCAATTGCCTCTATCAAAAAACCTCCTCCTGATCAAAAGGTATATTAATAAAGGTGCTCCTACAAATGATGTTATAATACCCACGGGTATCTCCCCCCCAGGATTGGACCTCGCTATGGTATCACTTGCCAGGAGTAGGTTTGCCCCTATTAGTATTGATGCTGGCAACAGGAAACGATGGCTTTCTCCAATTATCTTTCTGCCAATATGGGGGGACACAAGGCCTATAAATCCAATAATTCCAACCATTGAAACCGCAAAGGACGTAACTATGGAGGAAGATAACAATGTGATCAATTTGACTCTCTTGGTATCTACACCCATGGATTTTGCTTGCTCGTCCCCCATTAGCATTAGGTCAAATTCCGGCACAAAATATAAAATTAGAGGAAATAGAATCAGGGATGCAATGGTAAGGTAGAATACATCATTCCAATTTGCTCCATACAATCCTCCGAGCAGCCAGAATAGGACCCCTCTTAAATTTACCTCTTTCAAATAAATAAGATAAGAGGCTAAAGCAGAAAATAGGAATGAAACGGCAATCCCAGCCAGAATCATAATTTCAGGGCTGAATTCACCGTCTACTCTTGAGATTATGAATGTAATAAAGACAGCCAGCATTGCAAATGCAAATGCAAGAGGCTCAACCACGAAAGGTGATATAAGAAATCCTATTGAAGCACCTAGGGCTGCCCCGCTGGCTATACCAGTAAGATATGGATCACCTAATGGATTTCTAAAAATAGTTTGGGTTATAAGACCCGAGATAGCAAGTACTGCTCCTACGAGTACTGCCAAAAAGACCCTAGGCATCCTTATGTAAAATATGATAAGCATGTATATTCTGTTATAAGGGTCTCCCATGAAATAATAAAAAATCGTAGAGGTCACAGAATCAAATGGGATTCTGACAGGACCTATACTTATTGAAAATAAAATATTGAGTATCAATAGAATTAAAAGTGAAAATAAAATTAGAAATTTAGGTTTCATTGAATACCTGTGGGTACAGGAACTGGGCAACCATCCTTACAGCATATATGGTTAAGGGGCCTGGTTCATTCATCCAATTGGATTCAGTTTGGTTGAAAATGTATACCCTGTTATTTTGAACGGCAGATATATTCTCCCAAACAGGATTATTCTTGAAATATGAGATGTTGGAAATCCCTGTATCATTGTCCACCAATATAACCTGTGGGTTATCCTGGAGAACCGTTTCATTGTTTATGATGGGCCAGGGGCCTGTTAAGTTTGCAGCCACGTTTATGCCTCCAGCGGTTGTTATTATGTTGTTAATAAATGTATTATTTCCGGCCGTGTAAATTGGGTCTGGCCATAGCATATAAAGTACTCTTAGTCTTGGCAGATTAGCGATCTTAGATGTAATGTTTCCAATGTAGCTCTTCATATAATTGACTTCGTTAATTGCGCCAGTTTTATGGCCTGTTATGTTACCTAAAAGATACATATCCCTGTATATGCCACTAATATTGTTTGGTTCTAGCACCAGAACAGGGATCCCAAGGCTCTCCAACTGGTCTATGATTTGAGTGCTTTGGATGGTAGTTGCCAATACAAGGTTAGGATTGTAGCTTACTACCTCCTCAACAGAAGCAGTTCCATTATCCATTTCGACTTTCGGCAAGCTTTTAGCCTGCGCTGGCCACCAGTCATAGGATGTATCAGCTACCAGTAAATTTCCTGCCCCAATTGCGTACATCATCTGTGTATTTGACGGATCCATGGAAACGACTCTTTTAATGGGAAGATATATAGTAACGTTTCTTCCTAGATCATCAGTTACCACTATTTTTTGTGGAGCCTGAATTGTGTGATTATTTAGCTGGCCTGCATAGTATCCGATTGACAAGAATACTAGGGCCACTATTATAATGGCTAAAACATTCGACCATTTCATAGTATACACAAATAAACTTTATTTATTTAAAATTTATTTTACTTAAGCTAATATTATTAATAGATGTAGCCTATCCTAAAATATGCAAGTTCATATAATATTCAAGGGGATTGTTCAGGGTGTAGGATTCAGGGAAAGGACTAGAAGAATGGCCAGGTCACTCAATGTTTTTGGATGGATAAGGAACAACCCAGATGGAACCGTTGAAGCCATTTTCAAAGGAAGTCCAGAATCAGTCGAAAAATTAATACAATACTGTGAAAATGGAATCCCCGATGCGATTGTAACTGAAAAAATTATGGAATACCAAGAAGAAGGAAATTTTGAAGATTTTAAAATATTAAAATAAAATAGAATCGATTAAATTTTGAGTGTTGGCTGGCCAGGTTCCCAATCTACTGGGCAAAGGCCTCCGGACTGGAGTGCTGCGAGAACCCTTTTGGTCTCTTCTGTGCTTCTTCCCACATTGTCATCTGTTACAACCATGTATTTGATTATTCCATGAGGATCTATTATAAATAAGCCTCTCAAAGCATTTCCTGTTTTCTCGTTGTAAACTTGATAGGCCTTTGATATTTGTCCTGTTCTATCCTCAACCATTGGGTATTTAGCTTTGGAAACCCTTGGGTCATGCTCAATCCATGCCTTATGTGTATATACTGTATCTGTGCTTACAGCAATGACTTCAGCTCCCATTTTTTGGAATTCATGGTACTTCTCTGCGAATCCTTCTACTTCCGTCGGACAAACAAATGTAAAATCTGCAGGGTAGAAGAAAAGCACTACCCACTTCCCGCTCTTATACACGTCAGAAAGCTTCAATGGGTTCTTTGCAATTTCTCCGTTTACTACATAGTTGGCCTCAAAATCAGGTGCTAATTTACCTATCATTTAACCACCCTTAAATTTTATTCGAAATCACGAGGTTTATAATAAATATTACTTAGAAACTCAGTAATAGCTTTCATATCTCAAATTATGAGGATTAATAACTATTCCTTGCCCTCTCTTTACCTGGCCTATCTTAATCAAGTTTTGGTATTCATTAGATAAATTTCTAGCTTCTTTTGCTTCTAAAATTAGCATAAACCCTATTCCCATGTTGAAAGTCTGGAACGCCTCATTATAATCAATGTTGCCAGCCTTAATGATCTCCTGGAAAATTGGGGGAATTTCGTAATCTATGTTGAATTCATAAAGCATATTCTTAAGTCTAAGGATATTCCTAAATCCTCCTCCTGTTATATGGGCCATACCTTTTATTTCATATTTTTCATTAATTTCCAAGATTAAATCGCGGTAAATTTTCGTACCTTTTAATAAAAGCTTCCATAATTTTTCACCATTCAAAATTTCGTTATCTAACCCCAAATTACTTTCAAGAACTTTTCTAATTAGAGAATATCCATTGGAATGAAAACCAGAACTTTCTATTCCAAGGATTACATCTCCTTCCGCAATCTTAGATCCGTCAACTAACTTAGATTTCTTTACTATGCCAAGAACTGTTCCTGCAATATCAATCCCATTTATAATATCAGGTATAGATGCCGTTTCCCCGCCTATTATAGATATTTTAGATTGTGTTAGAGCTTGATCCAATGATGCCCCCAAATCATTAGCCAAATCAACATCAAATATGGAAGATGATATATAATCTACCATGGCCACGGGTTCTATATTCATAGCGAGAAGATCATTTACATTCATGCCAACAAGGTCAAAACCTAATTCCTTGAAATATCTGTATTTTAATGCAAGCAAAGTTTTAGTTCCAATCCCATCGGTGTGGAGTGCCAGGTAATTATCTCCATACTCAATGAGACCTGCATAATGCCCAATACCTATTGGTACCTTCCAATCTCCATGCAAATTTAACTTCGAAATTAGTGCTTTCCTGAATTTTCCTATTGCATCAAAGTCCACACCTGCATCTTTGTACTTTACCATTCGAATCTATATGTATACCGGATAAATAAATTAATCATAACTTAATGATGCCGAGTGCAATATGTTGCCCTTGTTACTGGAGATCAAACTTCTTTGGCTGTATCTGAGTTAAAATCACTTGTGGGACTGACAGGAGGAAAGATAGAAAGTGTTAATGAAAGGGTTGTTATTTTCAGTACCACATCATTAGATGAAATAGTCAAAAGGGTTACTTTCACAAAATACATAGCTGATTTATCTCCAGAGGCCAGCAAAATGAAGAGATATAAAATATTGGAGATAATAATGGATGATTCACCTTCAAAATTGCATGACGTGGCAATGCATATCCCGGGTAGAGTGGATCTGACAAATCCCGAAGAAGTTTATTTATTGTTGACAAATTCAGACGGATTCATTATGGGCAGGTTAATATTTGAAAGGGATGTATCTGAAATAGTTTCCTCTTTTAAAAAAAGGCCATTCAATCACCCATCGAGCATAAACCCTCTATTGGCAAGGGCAATGATAAATATATCGGGTGTAAAAATAGGAGGGGCCATCATTGATCCATTTGCAGGTACTGGTACATTCTTAAGTGAAGCACAGAGAATGGGTATAAGGGCTATCGGCATTGATTTGAGCGTTAAAATGGTAAATGGGGCCATTGAAAATATGAAGTACTATGGTTTCAATAATTATACAATTAAGCCGGGAGACTTTTCACAGATTGGCGAGTACAATTTCGATGCCATTGTAACTGATCCCCCGTATGGAAGGGGATCAAAGATTTTTTCAGAAACTAGGATCAAATTATATAGGGATTTATTTAGCATTATAATTAGGGGCAATTACCATTATTCTATGGCATTACCAAACAAGGAAATCTTTGAATTGGCAAACGACTACCTATCCCCTAGGCTGGCGGCTGAAATATTTGTTCACAGGTCGCTCACCAGGTACATAATTACGGACAACAGTTCACTGAATATGTAACTGGTTGATTTGGACTAAAATTAGTATGCTAATAAATTTAAAAAAGGATTTATAAGAATAGTACATTTACCCGCATGGGGAGAAAAACATATCTAACAATAATATTCAGCTCCGAAGGAGAGCGCCCATCGGAGATACTGACGCGCCTAAGATCCTTAGGTTTCAAACCCATAACCGGAAGCAGAGATATGGTTTATGAATGGGGAAACCACGCAAATGTCGAAGATGCAATATCTCTGCTGGATAAAGTGTATGCAACCTTACAGGGTTATAATGTGCTATTTAGTGCAGAAACCATTGAAGAATGATTGATCTTATACCTTCTTATATATCCACACTTTCCGCACTTAACTATTAAAGCCGACCTTCTAAGTCTAATTGAACCCCCGTTGGGTATTATAGAATATTTGCACTTTCTGCAGACCCAAACTTTAAATCCCTCAGGTCTTCTAACTCTGTATTTGGTAGAATATTTGAAAATCAGTTCATATTTTATGTGAGAATACTCTGTAAGGCCCATTTTATCATCAATAAGCGCCAATTGGAAAAGTTCATTCATTCTGCTCTTAATTATTCTTACTTCTCCCCCTTTTCCCATCTATGAATTCACCCCTGGGTTGTTCCACTATTTCTCTTTCAATCATGATTTCTTCCCCCCTAAGAATTAAGCCATTAGGAAATATGCCATTAAAACCTTCGAAAGCAGTCCATCTGCACTTATAATGAAGATTTTCACTTTTTATGGGTTCCTCTTCAAAATCCACGATGACTAGATCCGCATCATATCCCGGGGCTATTCTTCCCTTTGGAATTCCAATTATTTCCGCTGGATTTGTGGATAATAATTTCACTGCATAATTCAAATTAATAATGCCCCTCTTGAATAGCATTAATATTAAAGGCAACCTGGTTTCAACACCGGGCATCCCGGATGGGGCAGAGTCAAATACCTCCTTTTCTTCAAGTGTATGTGGTGCATGATCCGAGGAGACAACATCTATCAATTCTTTTGATAGGTAATTCATAAGATCTTCTTGTATTATATTCTTCCTTAGAGGCGGATTCACCTTTCCCAGAGATCCTAATTTCATATCTCTGTTCAAAAGTAAATGATGAGGTGTGACCTCAACCCTGAAACCGAATGATTTTGATATTTCGGCCACTGTTCTTGATGTTGCATGTGCTATAAGTACATTGTTCAGAGAAAGGCGAGAAATAATTTCCACAGCCTCAAGTTCACATTCCAGAGGTCTGGAATTGTCATGTGCTTTTAAGTCTTTATCATCTATTTTGTATTTATCCAGACATGATTGATTTTCGGCGTGGAACACTTTAATCTTCTCATTGTTGATTATCTTTGTAAGGTCAGAAATTATTCCGCCAGTGGATTTGCCCATGAATACCTTTTGTCCAATTGCCCCATCAATCTCATATCCCGCAGGGAGCTGATACAATGCAAAGTCTGTGAAACTTCTACCAGTTATTGTCTTTAATTTTTCATTGAACACTTCTTGTGAATTTATGGGTTTAATATTATTGGGCATGTCGGCTACTGTGGAAGTCCCTCCATAAATTGCACTCCTGGATCCAGAATAAAAATCTTCCTTTCTTTCTTCGCCCGGGTCCCTGAAATGTACATGGATGTCCACACCAGCAGGTAAAATGAAACCTTCTAATGTTCTTACGGTTCCATTTCCCCTTTCAACACCAATATTCTTAATTTTGCCGTTTTCAACTTCCAGGTATCTATCCTTGAATTCTCCATCAATGAAGAATTTCCCTCGGAAGTATTCAGTCAATTCTATCCTTTCTCCAATAGCTTTCTAAATACCGGACCGTTTGGCTCAACTTCATAGAATATTTCTGCAGTAAAAGTCTTAATTTCTACTTCTTTATCTTTCCAGCATCCCTTTTCCATTCCTGCCTTCCAGCAAACCGCGTCTAGGAATTCCTTAGAATCCATTCTCTCTTCAACAGCTACTTGGGGGAGCAAAAGACCGCTAAAAGGACCTGAACTTGCAATTAATCCATGTATACCCACAATTATCTTTTCTGGAAGTTTTGACCTATCTTCCACATTTACAGGGATAGGTTTTGTTAAAAGGGACACTTCAACAACTATCTCATCTAGCTCCCTTTTAGTAACAGGCGGGAAACGGGGATCCTCTACAGCTGCAGCAATGGCGCTTTTTATTATAGCCTCCCCCAAAGGATATATAGGTTCTGGGAAGCCAATGCACCCACGTAATTCTCCACTGGTTTTATTAATTGTGGTGAAGACACCACGCTTTTCTACGAATTTTCCACCGTAACTGTTCTTGACAACTAGCTTTATATCCACATACTCCTCAATGGCTTTTCTTGCAAGTTTAACAGCTATAGTTCCCTCTTCATCAGTGTACTCGTAAAAATTCATACTCCCCTCCTATCTCCCCAAATTATCTTGTGAAGCTGGGGCAACACTCTTACATTAATTCTTTTATCTAAAACCTTTTCTACCAGCCATTTAAGATTTGTTCCACCTTCTGGTTGAAAAATCACCTCACCTTCAAATGGATATTTCTCCATTATGGCAACCGAAAAGTCGAAGTCTTTTTCATCAGCAATGACAAATTTCAAATAATCCTTGTTTCCGAGAAGTTCTATATTAGAGTATAGGTTATGTTCAACCATTTTTGAGGAAGGAGTCTTGATATCCATAGAAATTATCAAGTTATCTTCTGTAGGAACCTCCTCTATGGATATAGATCCACTCGTCTCCAGTATTATTTTGAAATCAAGGTCTAAAAGCTTATACATGAGCGGATAAACATCCTTTTGAATCAACGGTTCTCCTCCTGTTATAGATACATACTTAACCCCTGATCTAACTGCCTCCTTCACAAGGTCGTCAACTTCCATCTTTGTTCCACCATAAAAGGAATATTTTGTATCGCACCATTCACATCTCAAATTGCACCCAGTTAGTCTGATGAAAAATGTCGGTATACCTATAAAAGGCCCTTCACCCTCTATGGATAGAAAGGTTTCGGTAATTGTAAGCATTATAACGTAATGAATTTCTGCGAAATAATCTTTATGAATTAATTGTAAGTGTTAAGTAGATTTTTCATTTTTTTCTCCTATTATTATTTCACAGTCAAACTTTCCTGGTTTCACAGTATCCTTTTTAACGATCTTATAGGAAGGGAAAAGCTTGTTTAATATGGAATCCTCAAAACTTTCACACACCAGGTTCTCACGATCCACAGCTAAATTATAGTATATGCAGTTCTTCCTTTTAATTACAATGTTCCCATTTACCTCTGAAATTGATGCCATACAACCTAGGCTATTATAAAAATTTAAAAGTCCATTTATTCCAGCATTTGGGCTAATTCCTGAAACAACATTGGAGCCTGCTCTTTCAAGGAATGATTTTACCCACTCCTTTCCCATTTCCATCTCTAACTGGTCTAGAAAAATCTTTAATAATAGGTCATACCTTTTAGGAAACAGATCAGCTCCTTTCTTTGTAATTTGATAAACCTTTTTTGGCCTTCCCCTTTTAGTATTTACAAAGTTGTAAGTTACCAAATTACCATTTTCTAAAGATGCAAGATGTTCTCTAACAGCATTTATTTGAATTTTTAATTTTTTGGACATCTCCTGGGCAGTCATTGGCCCATCTAACAGCATTTCCAGGATTTCTCTTTTAGTGCCTGTTAGTACATTTTCATCAAGCACATATAATGTATCAATCAAGGGTATATACATTTTATCATTTTAGACAGTAAAAAATGTTTAAATATGAATCATAGATAATCCTGGGATTAAAATGACAGACAAGCAGAACAATGTCATGAATATAGAGAACCTTTCTGTAAAAGTAGGTGACAAAAATATACTTAAATCCCTGAACTTGACCATTAAAAGTGGAGAAATACACGCATTAATGGGTCCCAATGGCGCAGGGAAAAGCACACTTGCACAGGCAATAATTGGTAATCCTAAATATACGGTAACAACCGGGAAGATACTAATCAATGGAAAGGATATAACCGATCTTCAGCTCTATGAGAGGGCGAGAGAAGGGATATTTCTTGCATTCCAGGAACCGGTATCCGTTCAAGGATTGAAATATATAAATTTCCTGAGAACAGCTTATATGTCACTTCATCCCAATGAAAAATTGGAATATAAGAAGTTCATAGAACAGGTACAAGAACTCCTGGGATTGTTCAGGCTAGATAAATCCTTTATAGATAGGAGTTTAAACGACGGATTATCTGGCGGAGAGAAAAAAAGAATGGAGGCATTGCAGATGCTTCTGTTCAAGCCTAAATTTGTAATTCTCGATGAGATAGATTCGGGACTTGATGTTGATGCTCTCAAGATTGTAGCGGAAGCAGTAAAAAAGGCTAAGGAGAGCGGTACAGGAATTCTAATTATTACGCATTATAAGAGGATTTTAGATTACGTTTCTCCAGATTTCATTCATGTTCTTGTGGATGGAACTATAGTTGAGAGTGGTAAAGCCGAGATAGCGAGGAAGATAGAAGAGTATGGATATGATTATTACAGAAGGGGGGAAGTAAATGCAAAAGTTGGATGAAAATTTTGAAATAAAAAAGGATAAGTACGATTTTAAGACAAATATTAAGCCTGTATATCAGGTTGGCCAAGGATTAACTAGGTCAGTGGTTGAAGAGATATCAAGGGTAAAAAAGGAACCGGAGTGGATGAAGAATATCAGGCTTAGGGCCCTGGAAATATTTAATTCAAAACCATTGCCAACATGGGGTCCGGATCTTTCTGAATTAAACTTTGATGAAATAACATATTACATAAAACCAGAAGACAGGAAGTCTTCCAGTTGGGATGAGGTTCCAAAGGAGATAAAGGAAACATTTGATAAACTCGGCGTCCCGGAGATGGAAAGAAAATATCTTGCTGGAACTGTTGCGCAATTTGAGTCCGAAGGTGTATATTCTAAAATAAAAAAGCAGTGGGAAGAAAAAGGTGTTATATTTATGGATATGGACTCAGCCCTACAGAGATATCCTGAAATTATCAGGGAGCATTTTGGAAAAGTAGTTCCTGCTAGCGACAATAAATTTGCCGCGCTAAATACTGCTGTTTGGTCAGGTGGATCATTCCTATACATCCCCAAAGGCGTTCATGTGGACCTTCCAGTTCAAGCTTACTTCAGGATGAATGGAGAGCTTGAAGGACAGTTTGAGAGAACACTGATCGTTGCAGAAGAGGGTGCATCGGTTCATTATATTGAAGGGTGTACCGCTCCTACTTATAGTAGATATGCACTCCATGCAGCTGTAGTTGAAGTCTACGCCAAGAAAAATAGCAAGGTTAGATATACATCAATCCAGAACTGGTCAGATAATGTAATAAACCTCCCAACTAAGAGGGCATGGGTGGAGGAAAATGCAAGAATGGAGTGGGTCCAGGGAAGCTTAGGATCTAAGATTACCATGACATATCCTTCCTCAATACTTAGGGGTGAATATGCGTCCACTTCAAACCTCAATGTGGCTCTGGCCATGGGTGAGGTATGGAAGGACAACGGGGCTAAAGTGGTTCATGCCGCACCAAACACTAGTTCAAAGGTTGTTGCCAAAAGTATATCTGGTAGAGGAGGAATGTCAGTTTACAGGGGACTTTTAAGGATAAACCAGGGTGCTTACAATTCAAAGTCCTCAGTGCAATGTGACGCTCTCATAGTGGATGACATATCAAAGAGCAATACTTATCCACATAACGAGATACTGGATGATACAGCAGTTTTCTCACACGAGGCATCAGTAGGAAAAATATCAGAGGAACAGATAAATTACCTCATGAGCAGAGGCATAAGGGAAGAGGATGCAAGATCGCTCATTGTACTTGGCTTCCTGGATGATGTTCTTAAAGAAATCCCGCTTGAATATTCCATAGAATTCAACAAACTCATTAGGCTAGAAATGAGCAAGATGGGTGCGGTTGGATGAACATCGAACTAATAAAAAAGGAAAGGGAGAAATTACTGGAGAAGCTTCCTCTCAGAGGGGAGCCTGATTCTCCATCATTCAAATACTACACTCCCCTAAGAGAGGATGAAATATTGCCACTATATAGAACAGATCTTAAAAAATGTGCAGGGATGCAAACAAGATATACCCTTCACAACGGATCACCCTGTAGGTTCCTAGGGTCAGAGAAATTCCAATACGGCAGTATATTGGAACATGAAAGCGATATTGATCCGGATATTTTCTTTCCAAAATCAGACAATAAGCTGGAAATTTTAAATCAGGCAAAATTTAAAGATGGCATGTTTTTGAAAATACCTTCTAATTTTTCCTCTGATAAATTGTATGAGATCATATCAACAAATGAGGAAAACCATGTATCGAGACATTATATGGAAATAGGGGATAATGCCCAGGTTAACTTCATAATAAATCATATAATTTCATTAAATACTACAGTATCTAATTCTTCTGTAATTAAAGTGGGTGAGAACTCCAACCTTACCATTTACCTGCTGGAAGATTCATCCCTTTCATTTTTTAATAATTTGAATTTGCATTTATATTTAGGAAGATATTCAACCGTAAAGATCTTCCACTTAGCAGTTTATGGAAAAAAAGATGTAACAAAAATAATAATGAATCATATTGATCAATACTCCGATTCTAACTATTTTGGATCAGCGATAGGAAAGAAGAGTAATCATCTTGATCTTGAAGTTCTATCAAATCACCAGAGTCCCCTTGAGAGAAATAACATAAATTTCAAGGGAATACTTGGCAATAAGAGTTCAATCATATTCAGGGGCAATATAAAAATATCAGAAAGATCAAGAGGAACGGAATCATTCCTCATGGCAAATTTATTGCTCCTCTCAAAAGATGCTGTGGGAAATGCTATTCCCACACTTGAGATATACAATGGAAATGTACGATCCAAGCATGGAGAAACTGTATCTTCCTTACCGGATGAACAAGTTATGTATCTGGAGTCTAGAGGGATAGAAACAAAGGAGGCTAAAAAACTTATTCTGGAGGGATTCATATATCCCATAATTGAACCGGTACCGGATAACATTAAGGAAAAGTATTTATCGCTTGTCGATGAGATAGTTGAATAACTATGGACATCAACTCCATAAGGAAAGATTTTCCAATATTAAATAGAAATTTTATTTATCTGGATTCTGCAGCAACATCACAAAAGCCTCGTCAGGTGATTGATGCAATAAGGAACTATTATGAGAATTATAACGCAAACGTACATAGATCCATTTATAGCCTGGCGAGCGAAGCCACGGAGATATATGAGAGTTCCAGGAAGAATATAGCCGATTTCATCGGAGCCAGGGATAATGAAATTATTTTTACGAGGAATACCACAGAAGCACTGAACCTCTTATCCTATTCACTACAGAGTAAACTGGAGAAGGGAGATGAAGTATTATTAAGCAGAATGGAGCACCACAGCAATCTGCTACCATGGTTAAGATTAGAGTCTTACGGTATCAAAGTAAAATTCATAGAATTAGATAGTGAAGGAAATATGGATGAAGAAGATTTCAAATCTAAACTCACAAAGAATGTAAAAATAGTAAGTATTACTCATGTTTCGAATGTTCTTGGTACCATAAATAATATTGAGTTTTTTGGTAAGATGGCAAAAGAAAATGGGTCACTTTTCGTTGTGGATGGGGCCCAATCCATACCTCATTTACCTTTCAAAATAAATGATTATATAGATTTCTTGGCCTTCTCAGGACATAAAATGCTCGGACCAATGGGTATAGGAGTCCTTTATGGAAAGTATTCCTTGCTAGAAGGGCTCCCTCCATTCATGCAGGGGGGTGAAATGGTAAAGAGCGTATCTTTAGAAAGAGTAATCTATGAAGATCCGCCGGTAAAATTTGAGGCAGGCACTCCAAATGTTGAAGGTGCGGTGGGCCTCTCTGCTGCAGTAGATTATTTGAAAAAAATTGGTATGGATAATATAAGAAAACACGAGTACGAGTTAGGAAAAAGGGCTCTAGAATTAGCAGAATCAAATAAACTTATAGAATATTATGGCCCAAGGGATTCTAGAAAGAGGTCGGGGTTAATATCATTCAACTTAAAGTCAAAAAAGTATGATAGAATAGTCAAAGATCTGCAATCAAAATCCATTATTGCCGGAAAATTAATCCATTCCCACGATGTTGCAGAGTTCCTAGGCGACAAATCAGTTTTTGCCAGGAGTGGATATCATTGTGCTGAGCCTCTATTCAAGTATCTTGGAATCAATGGTTCTGTAAGGTTCTCATGGTATCTCTACAATACTATCCAAGAAATAGAAAAGGCTTTTGAATCTTTGGGTGAGATAAATGTCTAATTGGGATTTTATAAACAATTATGGGGATCTTAGAAACTGGGGTAAATTGGATTCAGCAGATATAAAAATAGAAGGAGCAGGAACGCAATGTGGGGATGTGATAAACCTTTATATAAAACTGGAAAACGGTATTATTAAAGATGCCAAATTTGATGGTGATGCCTGCATTCTTTCAACTATCTCTGCTGACATCTTCCTTTCTAAAATAATTGGCATGAATATTAAAGACGCAGTGAAGATTTCAGAGAACTCATATCTTGAAGAATTCCCCATAAATGTTTCTCCGGGAAGAATAGGATGTGTCCTTTTGCCTTTAAGGACGCTTAAGAGAAGCGAATATGGGAAATATTGTTAAATTTATTCACCATTTTATTGAATATATTAAAGAATATTAAATAAGAACGTATACAACATAAATGACTCAAATTGAAGATCTTGTTCAAAAGGCGATTTCCGGGGATCGAAGGGCTATTGGAAAATTGATCACAATATTGGAAAACAGGTTAGAGGGGTACAATGAATTAAGAAGCATTATTGATAAAAATCCCGGAAAATCATTCATTCTGGGAATAACCGGCCCTCCAGGGGCTGGAAAATCTACACTAATATCAAAGTTGGTTAGAGCCTTCTCCGGTGAAGAAAAACTGGCAGTGGTCATGATTGACGCAACCAGTCCTTTCAGTGGGGGCTCCTTACTTGGAAATAGACTGAGGATCATGGATGAGGGCGATGCTTATATTAGAAGCATGTCCACAAGGGGGCAGAGTGGGGGTTTGAATTTTGCTATTGGGGATGTTTTGGACCTTCTGGCTTATCTTGGATACAGCATGATAATTGTTGAATCAGTTGGTGCGGGACAGGATGAAGTTGATATAATGTATTTTTCAGACCTTGTAACTCTGGTTCTGGCACCAGGGCTGGGTGATGAGATACAGGCAATGAAGGCAGGCCAAATGGAAATAGGAGATTTTATTGTTTTAACAAAGTCTGACCGGCCAGAGGCTTATGTTGCTGAAAAGCAATTGATGGAAATACTGAGTATACCAGATAATGCTAAGTCTCACAAATTTTTCAAGGTTTCATCCATAAACGGTTCGGGAATTCAGAATTTGGTAGATGCCATAAAGGATTTCAAGAAAAACATGTCTCGTGATGAGAGTAGAATAAGGAATAAAGAAAAATTGAAAAATAATATACTTGCAATAATAAATTCCAATGACAAGAAGATAGAAGAACTTGCAGATATGATTGCTAGAGGTGAAATTTCATTGACTCAGGCAACCAGATCTTTTCTTAGATCAGTTTCTGATAATCAATGATTTTTGTAACCGTATAAAATTTATTTTCTAGATGAAAAGGTAAATCATTTATGCTTTAATAATTTCGGCTACCATTAATATTAAGTAATAAAACAATTATATGGAAAAGGTGAAAAATTATGAAGGTAACCTTAAGTGTAATTAAAGCCGATGTTGGAGGGCTTGCCGGTCATTCCAGGGTTCATCCCGATCTAAAAAATGAAGCAAGGTTGGTATTGGAGAATGCAAGGGATGAAGGAAAGATAATAGATTTTTACGTTACCGCAGTTGGGGATGATCTCCAGCTAATAATAACGCATAATAAGGGTGAAGGCTCACCTGAAATACACAAAATGGCCTGGGATGCTTTCATAAAAGCTACAGAAGTTGCAAAGAAATTGAAGCTATATGGTGCGGGACAGGATCTTCTTAAGGACTCATTTTCCGGTAATTTGAAAGGGATGGGTCCTGGAGTTGCTGAAATGGAGTTTGAAGAAAGAAAGAGTGAACCTGTTGCAATTTTTATGATGGATAAGACAGAACCAGGAGCTTTCAACCTACCCATTTACAAGATATTTGCAGATCCTTTCAACACGGCAGGTCTGGTAATTGACCCAAATATGCATCACGGATTTGATTTTGAGATATGGGATGTAATTGGCAAGAAGGCTGTTACTCTTCACAGCCCAGATGAAATTTATGACATTCTTGCCCTTATTGGGTCCAAGGGGAGATATGTAATTAAGAGGGTCTACCCTGGAAAGGAAAATAAGCACCTTCCTCATGAGCCTGTTGCAGTGGTAAGCACCGACAAATTGCAGGAAATAGCTGGCAAATATGTTGGCAAGGATGATCCAGTGGCTATTGTAAGAGCACAGGCAGGACTGCCAGCAATGGGAGAAGTCCTGGAGCCTTTTGCTTATCCTCATCTTGTATCAGGTTGGATGAGAGGAAGCCACAATGGACCTATTATGCCAGTTTCTGAAAAGGATGCAACCCCATCAAGATTTGATGGGCCACCAAGGGTAATAGGGTTGGGATTCCAGCTTTCAGAGGGAAGATTGGTTGGGCCGGCCGATTTGTTGGGAGACGTTGCTTTCGATAATGCAAGGAGATTGGCATTGGAAATAACTGACTACATTAGAAGAATGGGCCCATTCGAACCACACAGACTTCCAGATGAAGAAATGGAATATACGACATTGAACGAAGTTAGAAATAAATTGTCGAACAGGTTCAGAGATCTATAATGGAAGACCAAGAACTTCATGGGATTCCCTTGAAAGATCATATCCTCGAAATACTGAGGGGAGATGGGAAGTCAATATCAGGCATCTATAAAGAGCTAAAGAATACCGACAATGCTAAGATTCACAGGCTCGAACTTACAGGCTACCTTAAGGCCATGACTGATTTTGGCCTGCTAAAGGAGAAATATGTGAAGCCATCCAAAATCTATTACCTTAATAAGAAAGACGGGGAAACAATATACGATTTCATAAAGGAAAAACTCCAGAATGAAGAAGACCACAGGGCCGAAAAGACTCTATACGTTCTGTATAAAATATTTGAAAGGCCAATTTTTTCTGCAGAGTTAGAAAAGGCAGGAGTAATTTCTATATCAAATGCTAAGAGAATCGATAAGAAGGAAAGGAAGAGAATCCTGGAGAAAATAGAAAATAAGGATGTAAGATTAACCCCGGAAATGGAGGCTTTTATACCACAGGAGCAATATCCGGATCTGGCTATTAAGGTACTTTCGGATATAATAAGCGAAAAATTCAAATTCAAAAAAGGGAGCAACGGAGTCCAGAAGAAATTAGAATTATGAAATTTATTTTATTTTAATAATTCTTCTTTCCTGGAGGAATGCCAGATCGTTTCTATAAATATCCCTTATGTCATCAAGATTCAAAACAAGCATAAGGAGCCTTTCCAGACCAAGCCCCCAGGCAGCGACCTGATACTTTATTCCCCAGGGCTCTAAAACCTCTGGCCTGAAAAGCCCGGCCCCGCCTAACTCCATGTATTTACCCATAAATTTTCCAAAAATCTCTAAAGACGGTTCAGTGTAAGGGAAGAAAGAAGGTTTGAATTTTAAATCATTTATTCCCAGGGAATTGTAGAATTCCCTTAGGGTCCTTATAAGAACTCCGAAATTAACTCCCGGGCCTGATATTACGCCCTCAACCTGTGTAAATTCAGCCAGGTGTTTTGAATCCAGGTTTTCTCTCCTGAATATTCTTTCCACCGAAAATATTTTACAGGGTTCGTGGGGATGCTCAATTAAATACCTTATGGTGTTAACAGTTGTGTGAGTTCTTAATATCTTTCTAGATGCTTCTTCAATTGACCAGCTATAACCCCATCCCTTTCCGTTCCCCAATCCATTTTCATGAACTTCCTTTACTTTCTCAGCCATTTCTTTATCCGGAGTAGCTGAGCCCTCTACGTAGAATGTGTCTTGCATATCCCTTGCTGGATGGTTTTGGGGTATGAATAAGACATCCATATTCCAAAAAGTATTTTCTATGTAATTACCGTAAAGCTCCTGGAATCCCATGGCTATCATTTTCTTTCTTACAATATCAATAAATTCCGATAAAGGATGAATTTTTGCGGGAAGTGCTCTAGGTGCGTATAGCATCACATCATAAGGCCTCAATTTTATGCTTTCATTATACCTTTCTATGAGTTCCGGAGTTATCTGGTTTATTTCCTCAGTTTCAACCAGCTCCTCTTCAGGTATTCTGTATGCTTGTTCCGTAAGCTTTATCTTCCTTCTCATCCTTACTTTTTCTTCCACGAAATCTTTTCTACCTTTAACTGGAGATACATCAATGTCCTGGTTTTTACCATTTGAAATTCCAATTAGTAAATCCTTAACTTTTGTGACGTATTCTTTAAGTGGCTCTGGATTTTCTATGTAAATTTTTCCATTCTGAGTTCTTCCCCCAAATTTATAAAATTGTGCAAGTGCAAATCTAAGATCGTCCCCCATATATTTTTGAAGTTCCTGAAGGTCTACAATTCCCTCATCAATCAATTTTAAAAGTTTTTCCTCAGGTAATCCTTTCTCCAGGACTCTTTTACCTTCCTTTCCCAACGCGTAAATCCTGAAGGGTCTTTCATCAACATTAACCAATTTTTTCTCTTTAAGCCATGATACGGCACTCGCAACTTCGTTCTTATCCATTACCTTAAAAAGTTCCTCCACATCAACAAAGTCTTTGCCTTTAAGGTACTTTATAATTTTCTTTTCAGAATTAGTCAGTTCCATTTATTGCGTAATAAAGTACCGTTCATAAACTTTATTAAAAATTCGCTTGATTAAATATATAGGATTAAATAACCCTAACGATTAAGGGTTGATGGCTAAGGAGGATCCTGAGACCAATTTCTCAGAATGGTACAACGATATTATAGAGAGGACAGGTTTAACGGATAAAAGGTACCCAGTCAAGGGTCTTAATGTATGGCCTCCATATGGATGGAAGTTGATGAGACTTATAGATGAAAGAATAAGAAAACACTTTGAGGATTTCGGTTATCAAGAAGTTTATTTCCCATCCCTCATACCTAAAAGTCAGTTCAATAAGGAAGCAGAACACATAAAGGGATTTACCTCAGAAGTTTATTGGATCACAAAGGGAGGGGACAATGAACTGGATGAGCAATTGGTTCTAAGGCCAACGTCAGAAACTGCCATGTACCCCATATTCTCTTTGTGGATAAGGTCCCATGCAGATTTGCCGCTAAAAACATATCAGATTGTGAATGTTTTCAGATATGAAACTAAGCAGACCAGAACATTCATCAGGGTAAGGGAGATCCACTTCATTGAAGGCCATACAGTTCATGACAGCTATGAAGATGCTGAAAAACAAATAGCAGATGACATAGAGATATGGAAGAGGGTTTCTGAAGATATAGCAGTTCCATACATAATGGGAAAGAGACCGGATTGGGACAAGTTTCCAGGGGCTTACTATACCATAGGTGCAGATACTTTTTTCCCCTCAGGCAGATCACTTCAGATTGCTACAATACATCAATACAAAGACAACTTTGCAAAGCCCTACGAAATAAAGTTTGTCGATGAAAATGGAAATATCAAGTATGCCCATCAGACAACTTTTGGAATATCGGAGAGATTGATTGCTTCCATAGTGGGAATTCATGGCGACAAAAAGGGATTAATAATACCCCCAAGGGTTGCCCCAATACAGATTGTAATAGTACCAATACCTGGAGAAGGGGTTACAGAATATTCAAGGGAAATTTTCGAAGAATTGGAATCCATTAAAATAAGGGTAAAACTTGATGAAAGGGATCAGTACACTCCTGGTTGGAAATTTAATGATTGGGAGGAAAAAGGAGTTCCATTAAGGTTAGAAATAGGTAAGCGTGAAGTGTCTGAAGGTAAGATAACTTACGCCAAGAGAACAGGCGGAAAAGCTTCAATGCCGAAGGAAGAATTTATGCATGAGGTGAATGCGTTGCTAGAAGAAATACAATCTGAACTTTATTCCAGGGCTAAGGAAAGAATCAATTCTTACATTAAACCACTTCACAGTCTTGAAGGTGAAATGGACTTCTATCCAAACTACGTTTATTGGTGCGGTGAAAAAAGTTGCGCTGATGTCATAGAGGAAAAAACAGGAAAAAGTATTCTTTCTACTACCGAGGGCTTCGGAAAATGCATAGTATGCGGAAGGGAAGGTCAAAAAACGATTGTTTCAAAGAAATATTAGAAATATAAAATTTAATCCTCAATTCCCTGCTTTATTTTCTCATTAAATAGGAAAAAGCCAGTTAATCCAAATCCCCCGAGCACCACAGTTATACTGTATAATCCTATATCAGTCCAATCTCCGTACGCTATACCCCAGGACAGGTAGAAAATTACGGCAACACCGAAAAGCATGAAAGACAGGAGCCGCAGTAAGCTGTTTACGCTCATTTGATCAAAGCTAATGTATCCTTAATATTTATAGTTAATTTCAGGGAAAGCTTCTTGATGTAATTTAATCCGGTATAAGTTCTAAATCCCTTACTAAAAGATAGAACAGGCAATCGCAAAAATTAATTATATGTTTTTAATATAGGCTAGCTATTCCAGAGGTTTAATGATGATTGAAATTGATATATGTAAAAAAATTGGTCTGACTAGCTCTGGAATATTGGAAGGGTGTAGGTTATATGGGTAAATATAATATTTTAAAGCACGAATTGGTACCTGCTCATGAACTTCTAAGCAAGGAGGAGGAAGAGGAACTCTTACAGAATCTAGGAATTAAGCGGGAACAGCTTCCCAAGATTCGAAAATCCGATCCTGTTATTAAAATTCTGGAAGAAAAATATGGCCCTATTGAACCAGGAAGGATCATTAAGATCATAAGAAATAACAGCAGGACAAGTGGAATTTATATTGTTTATAGAATGGTGGTAGGTGAATAAATGGTTAAAGAAGTTTTGGATGCTATTTTTAAGGAATTTGATGCCGTTAGCCATCAGTTGACCAGTTACAACGATTTTATTCCTACAGATGATAACCCTAACTCAGGGATGCAAGAGGTCTTAGATACTCTAAGGGTGTCGGAGGATGATCCTCCGGGAGAGATAAAACTTGACAGGTCAAAGACAGGCGGGGCGGATATCAGGATAAGGTTCGGGAGAAAGAAAGGACCAAACGGGTACGATGAACCAACAGTAAGGATAGGGCTTCCTTTGATTAGGGAGCCTACGGGTTCTGAAAATTATATTACACCGATGGAGGCCAGGCTCAGGGATTTAAACTATATGGCACCACTTTATGTGAGATTCACAATAGTGGAAGATGACCAAGTTGTAAGGCCGCCCGAGGAAGTAAAAATTGGGGAATTTCCGGTTATGGTAAGATCCAAGATATGCATTCTCAACAAGAATAATATCGATGAATTCATAAAGAGAATAAACCTCCGAAGGGGAGAAAAAATCAGGGGAAAGACAGAGGAAGAACTTTTGGCCATGAGCTATGAAGACAAACTTAAATTGCTTGGAGAAGATCCAGCAGATCCAGGAGGTTATTTCATAATCGGGGGAACGGAGAGAACACTAATTTCCATGGAAGATCTTGCACCGAATAAGATAATTGTTGAATACGAGGAAAAATACGATACTAAGGTAGAAGTGGCGAAAATTTTCTCCCAGAAAGAGGGATATAGAGCATTAATAACACTTGAGAGGAAAAGCGATGGGCTTTTGATTGTCTCTATTCCATCCATAGCCGGTACAATCCCGTTGGTAATTCTAATGAAGGCCCTGGGAGTCGAAAAGGACAGCGAAATTTATGATGCCATAGTAACAGATGAAAGGATGGTTTCCATAGTGATGGCAAACATAGAAGACGCAAACACCCCGGACCAGTATTTGCCGGAGGGAATTAGAACTACCAAAGATGCAATTGTATATCTGGAAAAGAGGTTTGCAGCCGGACAGGCAAAAGAATTTAGAGAGAAGAAGTTGTCCCAGATACTTGATAAAAACCTTCTTCCGCACTTGGGAGACACTGAGGAAGATAGGTATAAGAAAGGTGTATTTTTGGGTAGAATGGCAAGGGCACTTTTAGAACTGTATCTGGGAATAAGGAAAGAGGACGACAAAGACCACATGGCCAATAAGAGGATAAAGCTTTCAGGGGATCTATTGGAAGAGCTCTTCAGGAGCAGTGTCCAGGCACTGTTAAAGGACCTGAAAAGCCAGCTAGAAAAGACCTATAATAAGAAGAGAGGTATTAGAATTTCAGCTTCCATAAGACAGGATGTTTTAAATGAAAAACTGAAACATGCACTATCCACAGGAAACTGGATAGGAGGAAGAACGGGTGTTTCCCAGCTACTTGAAAGGACATCTTATATAAGCACCATATCTCACCTGAGGAGAATCTCATCCCCACTTACAAGGTCTCAACCACACTTTGAGGCCAGAGACCTTCACCCAACACAATGGGGAAGGATGTGCCCCAATGAGACTCCTGAAGGCCAGAATTGCGGTCTTGTAAAAAATGCAGCTTTAATAGTCCAGGTAACTGAGGGTGTGCCAGAAGAAGTAATAATTAGTTATCTAAAACAAAAGGGTCTTGAAGAGGTCCTAGGCGAAAAACCTGGTTTTTCAAGGGTATATGTTAATGGAAATCTAGTGGGTTACTATGAAGATGGTGTTGAACTAGTAAATGATATTAGAAAGAAGAGAAGAAGTGGACAGATGCCTGATCAAATCAATGTAAAATATGATGAAACCACCAATGAAGTTGTTATTAATACTGATAAAGGGAGATTAAGAAGGCCTGTCTTTGTGGTTTATGATGGCAAAATAAAAATGAATAGCAAAATCAGGGAAGAAATAGTATCGGGCAAAATGGGAGTTAAAGATATGGTAAGTTCCGGTATCATTGAATGGTTGGATGCTGAAGAAGAGGAAAACGCCTATGTTGCGGTGGAACCATTTGAAAAGCCAGATAGGTGTCCCAGGTGTGGAACATACCTCTATTCTGATACCATGGATTGGGTTAATCCAGGTGAAGATACTATAAAGTTAAAATGCCTGAAGTGTGGAGAAATTTTTGAAGCCAAGAAAACCTATGGGGCAGAACATACCCACCTGGAGATTAATCCCCTTTTAATCCTAGGGGCAGTGGTAGGCGTAATTCCTTATCCTGAACACAATCAGAGTCCAAGAGTAACTATGGGTGCTGCCATGACAAAACAATCCCTAGGTCTTTCAGAGAGTAACTTCAGACTTAGGGCAGATACCAGGGGGCATGTACTTCACTATCCACAAAAGCCTATAGTTACAACAAAACAGTCAGACTTCATAAAATATAATAGAAGACCTTCAGGTCAAAATGCTGTAGTTGCTCTCCTTTCTTATCACAATTACAACATCCAGGACGCTGTGATATTAAATAAGGCATCTGTAGAAAGAGGATTGGGAAGGTCTGCATTCTTTAGAACTTACAAAACCGAAGAAAAGAGGTATCCGGGCGGTCAAGAAGATAAATTTGAGGTTCCCCCACACGATGTCTCGGGAGTTAGGCCCGAGGGTGCCTATAGGAATCTAGATGAGAATGGATTTATTTCACCGGAAACCTTTGTGGAAGGTGGAGATGTACTGATAGGAAAAACTTCACCCCCGAGGTTTATGGGTGAAGAGGATCAGCAGTTTATAACAACGCAGAGAAGAAGAGAAAGTTCCATAACGAACAGGCCAGGAGAATCTGGCTATGTCGATAGTGTTATTCTGACAGTCTCTGAGAACAACAGCAGGATGATCAAAGTTAAGGTTAGGGGAGACAGAATTCCAGAGCTTGGTGATAAATTCGCTAGCAGGCATGGTCAAAAGGGAGTTGTTGGAGCTATCATACCCCAGGAAGATATGCCATTCACAGAAGATGGGGTAATTCCTGACATTATAATAAATCCTCATTCAATTCCAAGCAGAATGACCGTAGGGCATCTTCTCGAAACATTGGGAGGCAAAGTCGGATCCCTAGAGGGCAGATTTATAAATGGTACAATATTTAATGGAGAACCTGAGGAAAGTTTAAGGGAGGCACTGGAGAGAAACGGCTTCAAATACAGTGGAAGAGAAACAATGTATGATGGAATCACCGGAAGGAAATTTGAAGCTGATATTTTCATTGGAGTTGTTTTCTACCAGAAACTGCACCACATGGTTGCCGGGAAATTCCATGCAAGATCTAGGGGACCGGTACAAATACTCACCAGGCAGCCCACAGAAGGAAGGTCAAGACAGGGTGGTCTTAGATTCGGAGAGATGGAAAGGGATACCCTTATTGGCCATGGAGCAGCCATGACAATAAAGGATAGGCTTCTTGATCAGAGTGATGGTTTTACCATCTGGGTATGTGGAGACCCTGAATGCGGCCATGTGGCAATTAATGATTACAATAAAAAGGAGCTTAGATGCCCAGTATGTGGAAATACAACAAACATTCACCCAATTGAGACCAGCTATGCATTTAAGCTGATGAGGGATGAGCTGATGTCGCTTGGTGTTGTAATGAGATTAAGGTTGGGTGAGCTGAAATGAGTGCTGAAATTTCAAAAGGTATTAAGGAGATTAAATTTGCTCTTTTATCTCCAGATGAAATTAGGAAAATGTCAGCAGTAAAAGTCATAACCCCTGACACTTATGATGACGACGGTTATCCAATTGAGAAGGGGCTCATGGATTTGGCTATGGGGACCATTGAGCCAGGCCTTAAATGCAAGACATGTGGAGGTAAGGTAGATACATGCCCAGGGCACTTTGGCCATATTGAGTTGGCCTTACCGGTTATACACATTGGATTTACAAAGGAGATTTATTCAATCTTAAATGCTACGTGCGCGAACTGCGGTAGAATAAGATTAAATGAGGAGGCTATTAAAGAATACAAGGAAAGGATTAATGCCATTAAATCAAAGCTGGTGGATGTGGAATATGATGATATAGTGAGTGAAGCGGAATCAGAGGCTTCTGACATTTCCATATGCCCCTATTGCCATTTTGAAAACATGAAGATAACTCTGGAAAAACCCACAACTTTCAGGGAAGAGGGGAGAAAGCTCACACCAAAAGAAATCAGGGAAAGATTTGAGAAAATCCCTGATGATGATTTGGTTCTTCTTGGTCTGGAACCAGGGGTTGCCAGGCCTGAATGGATGATACTTACCGTTTTCCCTGTTCCACCGGTAAATGTGAGACCAACAATTACACTCGAAACTGGAGAGAGAAGCGAGGATGATCTGACACACAAATTGGTAGATATTATTAGGATAAATCAGAGATTGAGGGAAAACAGGGATCAGGGAAGCCCTCAACTCATAATTGAGGATCTCTGGGAGCTTTTACAGTACCATGCGACTACATACTTCGACAATCAGACTCCTGGAGTACCACCTGCCAAGCACAGGTCCGGTAGGTCATTGAAAACACTCGTGCAGAGGTTAAAAGGAAAGGAAGGAAGGTTCAGGAGCAATCTTTCAGGCAAAAGGGTAAACTTTTCCGCTAGAACAGTCATAAGCCCAGAGCCTTTCCTTTCTGTCAATCAAGTAGGTGTGCCAATAAAGGCAGCACGGGAATTAACTGTTACCGAAACCGTAACCGAACACAATATAGAAAAAATTAAGGAAATGATAAGAAACTCAGTTAACGCAGACGAATCATCTGAATACAGGCCTGCAGTTAATTATGTTATAAAAGAAGATAATAAAAGGATGAAGGTTACAGATAAGAATGCCAATGAACTTGCAGATAAATTGCAGCTTGGATGGAAAGTAGAAAGGCAACTCCAAGATGGAGATATCGTTCTCTTCAACAGGCAACCATCTTTGCACAGGATGTCTATGATGGCCCACGAAGTAAAAGTTCTTCCTTACAGAACTTTTAGATTTAATGTAGCTGTATGTACACCATATAACGCAGACTTTGATGGAGATGAGATGAACCTTCATGTCCTGCAAAGTCAGGAGGCCAGGGCAGAAGCTGAAATTTTAATGAAAGTTCAAGAGAATTTTCTCTCTCCACGATTTGGCGGTCCCATTATGGGGGCCATACATGACCATATAACTGCAATGTTTCTTCTAACTTTCAGAAATAGAAAGATACCGAAAGAACTTGGTATTCATATACTTTCATATGTTAATGTGGATAAATTACCTCCAGTGCACAAGGATGATAAAGGGAGGGAGTATTTCCTGGGAAGGGAAATATTTTCTGCTATACTTCCCGAGGGTGTAAACATAACATTTAAAGGGAAGATAAACGACAAGACCATTGATCCAGATGGAACAGAGGGCCTTGTGATAATTAAGGATTCCAAGTTGATATCCGGTGCTATAGATGAAAACGCAGTTGGTACAATGAAAGGTATATTGCTGGATTACATCATAAGAAAATATGGAAATGCAAGGGCAGCTAAGTTCTTGGATGATGTTACAAGGTTGGCTGCTGGTGTTATTTCATATATTGGATTTTCGACAGGGATAGATGATGAAGATGTTCCTTTGCAGGCTAAAGCTCAACTTAGAGAAGTAGGTCTGGAAGCGGTAAGAAGGGTGGAAAAACTCATTGAGAATTACAAGGAGGGACTTATAGGACCGGAGCCGGGTAAGACTTTGGAAGACACTTTGGAATCACTTATTATGAAGGAACTTTCGAAGGCAAGGGAGAAGAGCTCAGAAATAGCATCCAATTACCTCGGTATAGAGAATTCCACAGTTAAAATGGCAAAGTCAGGTGCCAGGGCTAACATGACAAATCTGGCACAGATGGCAGGTATTATAGGCCAGCAGAGTATTAGAGGTAAGAGGCAGCACAGAGGATATACAGGCAGAACATTATCACATTTCAAAAAGGGTGACCTTGGTGCCTATGCCAGAGGCTTTGTAACTTCATCATACAAAGAAGGTCTCAAGCCTACAGAATATTTCTTCCACGCTGTTGGCGGAAGGGAAGGCTTGGTAGATACAGCAGTAAGAACAAGCAGATCCGGTTACATGCAGAGGAGGCTTATTAACGCACTTGAAGATTTAAAGGTTTCAGAAGAGAGAAGCGTTGTTGACACTGAAGAATCCATTATACAATTGGTATATGGGGAGGATGGCGTGGATCCATCAAGATCATTTGGAGGGAAGTCAGTGGATGTAGAGTTTGTCCTAAAGGAGAAATTTGGGGACAAGTATGGAGGTGAAAAACAATGACAACACAGCAGATCCTTGTATGGAAAGACACATTAAAGAAGGTTTCCGAAATAATACAGAAGGCAAAGGATTCCACCGTATGCTACTGTGTGGACTATGACATTCCTTCTAATATTAAGGTAAAGGAAGGAATGATTACGGTCAGTGGTAAAACATTCGTTGTAAGATTCAAAATATCATCAATTAAACCCTATGAAAATCAGCAAGGGTGTATTTTCAAAAAGAAAGACAACCCTAGAACATGCATAGAGATTTCCAAGGCAGAGGAAATACAAGAAGATATAGTAAAGTATGAAGAGCTTTCGGGGATGTCTATTGAAAAAATTGATACGTATTCCATCCTGAGGCCAAAGGAAGAAATAAAAATTGAGCTTAAAGAAAATCCACTTGACAAGCTTGATCCGGAAGTTAAAAGTACATACGACCTAGCCTTAAAAATTGGTTACAACCTACCGATAAATATATGTAAGGATCTTGTAACAGTTAAGAAAAAATACAATGTTAGCGAGAAAGACTATCATGAACTCATTAAAGCTACTGCAGAGAAATACATGGAGAACCTAGTAGACCCTTACGAAGCTGTGGGTATTGTGGGGGCCCAGAGTATTGGAGAACCAGGTACACAGATGACCATGAGGACCTTCCACTTTGCAGGTATAGCAGAAATGGATGTTACTCTTGGACTTCCCAGGTTGATAGAAATAGTAGACGCCAGAAAAACTCCAAGTACTCCATCCATGACAATCTACCTGGACGAAAAAATAAGAAACAATGAAGAAAAGGCCAGAGAACTGGCAAGCAAAATAGAAACTACTACGATTACGGATATTGCCGATCTGGAAGTGAATACAACTGAAATGTATGTCAAGATAATTCTGGATAAAGAAAAGCTAAAGGAGAGAAACCTCCAGAAAGAGGAAATTACGTCAAAATTGAAGAAGATGAAGCTCCAGAAATACGAAATAGAGGAGGATGGTTACGAAATAAAAATCACCCTTGATGAGCCTTCGTATAAGAAGCTCTACAATCTTTCTGAAAGCTTAAAGTCCCTCCAGGTAAAGGGTGTTCCTAAAATCAGGAGGGCTATAGTTAAATACGATGATAAAAAGAAGGAATGGGTTATTTATACTCAGGGATCCAATCTGCCGGCAGTGCTTGAGATGGACGGAATAGATTTCGCCAGAACAAAAACAAACGATATAATGGAAATTGCAGAAACACTTGGAATTGAGGCTGCCAGGCAGGCCATAATTGATGAATCCATATCCACACTTCAAGAAGCAGGACTGCATACAGATACGCGTCATCTTATGCTGGTTGCTGACATTATGACATACGACGGTACAGTCCAGGCCATAGGCAGGCATGGAGTATCCGGTAAGAAAGCTTCGGTTCTTGCAAGGGCAGCGTTTGAAATAACATCTAAACACCTGCTCAATGCAGGATTAATAGGAGAGGTGGATAAGTTGAATGGTGTAGCGGAAAATATTATAGTAGGGCAACCTATTACCCTAGGAACAGGGGCAGTTAACCTCATATACAAGAGGGGTGATTAAAATTGGACTACAACTGGGAGTTAGGAAGGCTTAAAGAAACAGGAAAGTACGTGCTGGGGCAGAAGGAAACAATGAAAATGCTGAAGAAGGGTCAAATAAAGGCAGTTGTTTATTCGTCAGAACCTCACTTCAAATTTGAATATGAAAAATTAAATGTCAAGAAGTATGAATCTGAATTGAATTCAATGCAGATGGGAGCCATATTTGGAAAACCTTTCCCTGTTAGCATCGTTGGTATTATTGAACCAGGATCTTCAGCATTAAAAGGGGATTGATGAAATTTGGGAGAAATAACATTGGATACAAGGGCTTTAGAGTTAATACAGCTTTTTGAGTCGAATCTTGGAGTTAAAGTCAAAGATGTTATTGAGGTAGAGGATTTTATCTACCTAATAGTTGAAAAGGGAGAAACCTATAGATTGTTTAAGGATGAAAAGAAGAAGCAGATATTTGAAAACCTCAAGGAATCATTAAAAAAGAAAATAAATGTTCTAGATTACGATGAGGACCCTGAAAAGTTTTTCCGGAACCTATTCTATAGATACAAAGTTGTATCCTTGACCGTTACCTCAGGAGAAAAGGGTTTAATAGTAAATGTCAAGGTTGATCCGGCCTACAAGGCCAGTGCATTAGGAAAAGGTGCTAAGAACCTCCACACAGCCATGAACATTAGCAAGAGGTACTTCAACGTGGCAAGGATTTACATTGAATGAATTTTTTAATTACTTCTTGGTGGTCAAAAGCCATATTTAATTTTATTGCATCTTCTTCTTTAACTAAGAAAATTTCGGAAGCATCATCTCCTGCTTTAGGTTCTTCATAAGCTGTTCCTTCAAAAACTATTGATATGGTATGACCTCTGGGGTCTCTCTTAGGATCTGATAGGACTGTGAAAAGTTTCCATTGGTAAATGTCAACTCCAATCTCTTCCT
>Ga0081529_117906_pt1 | contig 135088 bp, 141 predicted proteins | sample EchGeymetagenome_FD_71012 | JGI IMG/M metagenome (GOLD analysis project Ga0081529, IMG submission 71012) | Ferrous microbial mat and aquatic microbial communities from Echinus Geyser, Yellowstone National Park, USA - transect B T=78-80 C v2... ...
CTCAAGTTAGTCCGTTTTTTCGTCACAAATCGGAACGGGTGAAAAAGATGGGACTGTTTAGATCTAAGTCGAATTCGGATAAAAAAGATGACGGTCGCCCAAAAGGCGACCGGAAAAAGGTAAACCCCGAAAGGGGCGATCTGAAAAAAGTAAAGTACGTATGGCTATCGTCGCATAAAGCGATCTTCATCATAACGGGCGAACCGAGAGAATCGAAGTATTCATACGGTATCCCCATAATCCCGTTGCACGGCTATTACAAAGCGAACGGCGAATCGTACACCGCCAAGGAGTTGAGCGAATACTTCGTCGTGCTGAATTTGCCGAAAGACGCCGATATTAGCGAATTAAAGGGTAAGAGAGTCGTTATCCTAGGGTACGACCAAGACGCGTTGTATATCGACGAAAACGAAGGGGGTGAGAAGGAGTGAGTCCGTTATTTCCGAAAGATTATTGGCGAAGGTTCAGTCGTGAAGATGAGACTGAAAAAGACGCAACGAAAAAGCAAAAAGCGAAATCGTCAACTCAAGAGAAAGGGGTTCCCCCCAAATCCCACAAAACCCCCAAAAATGCGGGGGAAATGGGGGAAATGGGGGGATCCCCCCGGTTTTCAGTTGACGATTCAAACAAATCGTCGAACGAGATAACACGGGAGACGATCGAAGGAAAAGACGGACGCCACAAAGTCGTGGTGAGCGTCTACCGCGTCGGCGAAGAAGAGAAACTAACGGGCGATAAGGTCGTAAGGAGGGCGAAACTGAAGTTCGTGTTATCGTATCACGGCGTCGTCAAAGAATGCGTCGACGACTGTAGTAAGGCGATAAGTGAGATAGCTAAGGCGTCGGACTATAAAGTACCGAAGAAGGCCATAAGCGAAAAAATCGCCGAACTGAGAGAGGAATACGGTCTAATAAACGAGATACCGATAGTCGAATATGTCAGGCAGAAGTACCCCGATCGCCTCAACGAGATCGAGAAGGATCCTTTCGCATGGGTACTCCAAAGAACGAAAGAGATCGTTGGTTACGAAAGGCTGAAGTTGCTGACGTTTCTCTCGATTGTTTCGTCGCAAATGGAAAGAGTGATGGGAATGTCGCATGTTAATTTGATGTTGGTCGGCAAGTCGGGGGCGGGCAAAAGTTCCACGATAAAAAGCGTAACGCGTTATATCGACAATACGGATATGTATATCGCGGGTACGAGACTGACTCAGAACGCTCTAGGCTATCTTAATATCGATTCGTTCGACGGGAAAGTACTCTTCATAGAGCAGATCGACAGACAGAACGTGAACTACATACGCGAAATGATGACAGAAGAGAAATTATGTACACTCGTCACTGAGAAGGTCGCTGACGAAAATGGAAACGAACGTTATGAGTCTCATCTACGTTGTATACCTGGACAATCGGCGGTAATAACGACGTCTGTCGCCGACGATATCGACGTTGATAGGGAACAGATGTTCAACCGTTTCCTGAAAGTCTACGTAAACCCCGAATCTCTTGATGTCGACAAAGTTATCGAGACGATATGGACGAGAAAGAAGAGCGAGGTAAGTGAGGTCGACCGTCTCGTCTTTATGACGTACTTAAAAACACGCCCGAAATTCGCCGATAATACGGACTTACTCGACCGTGCTAAGAAGTTATTGCGACCGTTAAAGGACGTTACTAGAGAGCCGATAAATAGGACGACTGAGGTGTTGAGGAATTTGGCCATAGCGGTCGCCATTGCACGCGGTAAAACGAAAGTTGAGGATGACGACTTCGATTTCGCTATGCGTAACTTTCAACTCGACATATTGTACAACGGCTTAGGTTTGTCCGAACGCGACGTTGAATTCATAGAGGCGATACCAGAAAGCGAAGGAAAGAAGAGTCAAGAAGTTGCAGACACGTTAAGGATATCGAAACAATACGCGATTAACATCTTACGCAACTTAGAGCGTAAGGGCGTTATTGACGGTACGAAAGAAGACGGCAAAACGTTCACGTGGTATTTGACCGATTTGGGGCGTAAAATTAAGGCGTTAGTCGAGAATCTCGATAAGGACGTAATTGAGGTGAGAGACGAGAAGGGCGAACTGGTCGGTGTCGCTGACGGTAAATTTCGTCCTGACACTAACGCCGGAAATGATAGAGAAAATGCCATGTCAGGGAATGACAGAGGCGGAATGCAGAGAGGCGACGAGAAAGATGATAGAGTTATTGAGGCGTATAAATTCTTGAAGGAACATGGCTCAATATCGACCGCTGAGCTAACGGAAATATTCGGTGATGATATAATCGAAATGCTGAAGGCGAAAGACCTGGTTACTTTCAACATTATTGATGGTGTTGAATACGTCACCGCTAAATGACGGAAAGCGGTACGACCCAAACGACGCTGAACAACGCGAATGTCTTCGAAAAGCGAAATGTTATATCGACCGTACTGTCGACCCGCCCGTAATACGCGTGATAAAGGACGACAACGATTACGAAATAATCGGTTGGGTATGGCTAACGGATCGCGGTGAATTAAAATCAAACGGCGTGGACGTCAAAAAGGGCGACGGGCGGTATTTTATATATAATAATATGAAATTCCCGCCAGGCGTTTACTACCTGGTTCGAAAAAACGGGCGTGAGATATTAATCCGCGATAAGTTTCTCAATTCGATTGACGAATTACTAAAGTCGCTTTGACTAATTGCCAACAGAAAAACGTGTCGCATACTTTACAATTATTTCGTCTACGTTTTGCAAAAAATACAAATCGTCAACAGAATCGTCAACTGGAGTTTTTGCGATTTGCGTCGCACGCGTCGCAATTGCGACGCAAACGACGCGTTTTTTGCTTTTTTCAGTTTACGATTCTGTTGACGTTCGATTTTTCTCTGTTGCTCTGAGATTTATTGTAATCGTCAACTGGATTGTCAACTGGAGTTTGCGTAGTTTGCTCAGAACGCGTAGAAAAATCTGAGCGAACTGAGCAATCTGAGCGTTTTCTCATAGACGATTCAGTTGACAGTTTGTATTTCTCTCTATCGCTCTGCAATTTTCTCGATTTTTCGCACAATTGAGGAATCTTTGCCGTCTTCTTTCAAATCGACGCATATCAAGGCAAAAATTGACGAGTTGCCAATACTTATAAACGTGAATTGGCAACTATAATACGGGGCGTGAAAATGACGGAAAAGCAACGTAGATATAAATTCGGCGACTATATTTTACGCGAAAGAAAAGGTCGGTATTATGTCTATAAGTTGGAAACGATAAACGGTGAGGTGAAAGAGCGTTACGTCGGTTCTTTAATTGACGTCGTTGAATCGTATCTGAAATTGAAAAATAGCAGTGGGGGTGTGGGGGTACCCCCCACAACGGACCCGCCGGGATTTGAACCCGGGACCACCGGCTCCGAAGGCCGGCGCTCCATCCTAGCTGAGCTACGGGTCCCCTTATGATACTCTCTACCATATTTAATTATTAAGATTTTAGAGTTAAATACCAGCCTTCATGGTATAACATATATACTCCATTTTAACTAGACTTCAAAATATTATCAGTGACAAAACTCTAGTGATGTCTATATTAATGATTAATATCTACCAGTTAGAAAAATATCCTCTGTATTTCATTTTAACTAATTACATCCTTTCTAAGCTCCTTATACCTAAGACGCTTAACCCGTTCTTTAATACAACTGACACTCCTTTTACTATATATAATCTTAACATTCTCTTCCTTGGATCTTGTTCTTGTAGTACTCTCTCTTTATCATACCAACTATTGAATATGTCAGATAATTCTCTCAGAAACGCTACTAAATCTTCTAACCTTAAGTTATCTACAGCATTCTTGAATACCTCGGGGAATTTAGCTATCAAGATTAATATGTTCCTCTTATCTCCAACTAAATCACTAAAGTCTACCTTGTCCATAGATAAGTTTTCAGTAGATTTAGCTAATATGTTAGCAGCTCTAGCATAAGTATATTGTAAATAAGGTCCACTGTTCTGCTCAAAGCTGGTTATCCTGTTTAAATCAAATGATAAAGGCTTATTTGCAGAAACTGACAAAATTGCGTATCTAAGCGCTGCATTTGCTATATCATCAATATTTTCCATATTACCACCTTTCTCTTTCAGCTTATTTCTAACTATGTTATCTAGTTTTTCATATATCTCGTCAATGGTTATTATCTTTCCTAGTCTTCCACTCATTCTTAGTCCTTGGATGTTAACCATCCCATATGAATAATGCAATAAATTTTCCGCAAATCTCGAATATCCGAGTAACTCTAGAGCACCTCTTAATTGTATTTGCGGAATGTATTGTTCTTCTGCGATCACATTTATAACAAAATCTGCATTAAACTGATTAAATTTGAAAATTGTATACGCAATATCCCTAACGGTATACAATGTAGTTCCATCGGATCTCATCAACACTAAAGGAGGTATCTTGAGCCCTTTTGGAATTCTCAACTTAGATCTAGCTTCATCACCTAAGAAACTATCTAAGTCCAATGCTATTACTCCCTTATATGGTATTTTAGCCGAGGAAGACAATAAGGCCTTTAATACTTCATTAACCATTTTCTCCCATAACAAGTCACTCTCATAGTCGAAATTGTCAAATCTTATATTAAGTTTGGATAACGTTTCACTAAAGCCTTCTAGCGCATAACTAATGTACTTTCTAATAATCCCCTTTAGTTCATCATTACCCTCTTCGTATTTCTTTATGATTTCTCCTATCTCCTTCTCCGGCTCCTCCTTAGCATTTATAGTGTCTGCTAACTTATCGAAAAGTACCTCATTTCTATTCCTTAGATCATTCGCTATTACTATTAGCTCATCTAGTTCTCTCACTTTCTCCCTATACTCTGACTCTGAAAGTTTCTTTAACTCCTCTCTCAACTTCCTAATTTCTAAAATTACATTAGTCATGGCATATATTATACCCAACCATAGATCCTTCTTTACATTTGGCTCTGGATCAGGAAAACCTAAAAGTTTTAGGCCGTAAATTAGAACTGCAACTTGCCTCCCAGTATCGTTAACGTAAAACCTAACATTAACTGAGTGACCTCTAGCTTTTAACGCTCTAGCAAGCGCATCTCCAAGTATCGTATTTCTCAAATGGCCTATATGTAACGGATGTATAGGATTAGCGCTCGTGTGTTCAACTACTATTCTTTTTGGCTTTTCGATTTTTTCCAGTCCATAACTATCGTCTAGTTTGCTAAAGATACTCACGAAAATATTTCTTAGATTAAGCCTCGCATTAAGATATATTCCGGCTACTTCTATCCTCTCTATTAACTCACCTTTATATTCTTGTAATAATTTCGCTTTCTCATTTATATTTCCCTTTATTAATGATGGTAACGCTAATGATAAGTCGCCAAGTTCTTCCCTAGGAGGATATGTAATATTTTTAAAGACTTCCTCCTCGCTTATACCTAATTGTGCAGCGACATATTCCGCCAATTCTTTCTTAGCTCTTCCTATTATATCCACATCACGTTTTATGCCTTATAATTTTTAATATTTACTCACTAGAATCATATAACCATGAAGAAAAGGGTGGAAATCCTAATAGTAGAGGATTATAGTGGAAATCCCAAAATTAATGAGCAAGAAATTAAAAAATCATTAAGTCATATAGGGGATGACATTGTAATAACTAGGTTACATTTGCCACAGTGGACTGAAAATAAAGATGAAAGTGATCTAGTTGGAGTACATGTAATTGTGAGAGAAGTTGCAGAAACATAACGTATGTCCCTATTACAAGAATGGCTACTGCACATCACCTGCATTAGATAAGCCTTCTGATATAGTAACTTCTAACAATAGATGCTTTGGTCAATTTAAAACTTGTAGATATTTCTTAGACGACGGGAGCGATAGCAAAACGGGGTTAGAGAAATTTAATGAAGATAAAACCATTGAGCAAGAGATTAGATTTTACCCAAAAATAAACGCATTAGAAAATATTATAGACAGCGGTTGCGAACATTACCAGCTCATAAAGAGTGAAAAAGGATTCATTGCGTATTGCAATGCAATTAAAAGGGTTTTAGTAACACGACAGACCATATTATGTAACAAAGAATTCCAAAGATGTCCATATAGGACCTTACTCGGTACCTAACTTAACATACCTACCGTCTTCTGATAAGTTAATTTTTCCTTTTTCAACTAGATCCGCTAGTGCTCTTCTTATCTTATCCTCGCTTGCAATTCCAGATAACATACTGTGTAATTCCTTTAGGTTCATTGGCTTTTCATTTAATAAGTCAAGTAATATTTGTTTTAATTCATCCTCATTTGGCGCAGTCATTACTATAACGTCTTTATCGGAATAGACTACCTTTAGTTTGTTTTCTACGTTACCAGAATTGGAAGCCGACTTCTTACCTCTCTTCTTAGTCTCATTACTCATACTAATACACACTCACGTTCATTTCTCATTTCTTACTTTTAAACATTATGCGAATTTTTAAAATCAATTTCATTCTTCATTATACCAACGCGTTATAGCATAGAGCAGTAAATATTTCTAATATTAAATAATTAATATCTCTTCATAGCCAAGTCTTATAAAGAATGAGGCCGAAAGCTTTTAAGGCGGGAAGGAAGCTAGATCATGAATGTATACTTATATTACTGTGTTTAGATTAACATTATTAGGCGACAATGTTGAATCAACCGGACTTCCTTAGACATGTAGCCAGTAAGATCCTATCGCCACTATCAATAGATTCGAAAAGGTTAGACGAAGCAAGAAGAATTTTAGGAGAGGCAGAAGTTAAATACAACTTCTCCTCCTACGGAGGAAATCCAAAAAAACTAATAGATTTCCTATTAAGTCCAGACTTCACAGAACTTAGCTTAATTTTAGGCCCAGATGTAACAAAGAAACTATTAGAAGCTATAAAAGATAATTATACAGACGAAGACATAAAAAAAGTAGCAGATAAAATGTTGGAAGAAATAAACGGATATACAGAAAACACTGAAGAGTCTAACGTTAAAGTTTCAGTTAATAAAAAATATTTAGTCTCCTAAAGATGGAGTACCAGATCCTCCTTCTCCACCACTTTCTTCTTTACTTCCTTCTCCACCTTTCTTCTCGCTCTTTAATGGAGCTGCAGCTATTAGGTCATCAATCTTTAATATTGCTGTAGCTGCCTCTGTTGCGCTCTTTAACACTTGAGCCTTTACTCTTATAGGCTCAATGATGTTTAAGGCATATACATCGTCTACGATCTTCCCACCTATTACATCTACACCAGTATTGGTTAATCCCTTAGCGTGTCTAGCTCTTAAGTCCATTAGTGCAGATATAGCCTCCAGCCCTGCAGTTTCAGCTAAAATCATAGGTATCTCCTCTAATGCATCTGCAAATGCTTCTATAGCTAATTGCTCCTTACCTCCTACACTTCTAGCATACTCTCTTAATTTCATCGCTAATTCTAACTCGATAGCACCACCACCTGGCAATATTACTGGCTCTAATAATATGTTCCTCAGAGCATGCAATGCGTCATTTATACTCCTCTCAGCCTCATCTAATGCCATATCATTTGAACCTCTTAACAAGATATTTACGGCTTTCAAGTTCTTAGCACCTTCTATAAATACCATTTTGTCATTTCCAACTCTCCTTTCCTCAACTAATTCAGCGTATCCTAAATCATCGGGAGTAGCGTCTTTAATGCTGCTTATTATTCTCGCGCCTAATGCCTTCTCTAATTTCTCTATATCGCTCCTCTTAACCCTTCTTACAGCCAATATACCTTTCTTAGCTAAGAAGTGCTGTGCGATATCATCAATACCTTTCTGGCATATTACAACGTTAGCACCTATTGACGCTAGTTTATCAACCATGTCCTTAAGATATTTGGATTCCTCATCTAAGAAAGCCTTGATTTGCTCTGGTGATGTTATACTTATCTTAGCTGAGATTTCAGGTTTTTCTACCTCTAATGCTGCATCCAAAACAGCTATCTTGGCTTTAGTGACTCTTCTAGGCATTCCAGGGTGCACAACCTCCTTATCTAATACTAGTCCTTTAACTAAGACGCTATCCTCTATACTTCCACCTTTCTTCTTATCTATCTTTATTAAGTCTAAACTCACATTATAACCACCATTAGGTAGAGGTTCTGCAACATTAACTATTGCGTCTATTACCATGTCAATTATTTTATTTAATTCAGCACCTTCTGCAATAAACTTACTTGCTAGTGTAGTAAATACTATCTTTCTTAGAGTATCCCTAGAAACTGAAGAATTCAAATCCCTTATATCGATCTTGGTTCCTAATTGTGGAAGTAACTCCAAGGCCTTGGTATATGCCTTCTTATACCCCTCAATGATTATTGTTGGATGTATATTTTGATCCAATAAACTTTCAGCTTTCTCCAATAGAGCACCAGCTAATACTACAGCGCTTGTAGTACCATCACCTACTTCAGCATCTTGTGCTTTAGCTGCTTCTACTAATAGCTTTGCTGCTGGATGCTGTATCTCCATATCCTTTACTATTGTAGCGCCATCATTAGTTATGGTTACGTCACCGAAACTATCAATTAACATTTTATCAAGACCTTTAGGACCTAAACTACTCCTTAACATTTCGGCTAGTGTCTTTGCAGCAAGTATATTGTTCCTTAACGCATCTCTACCAGTAGTTCTACTCGTTCCCTCTTTAAGCAATAAGACTGGAGATGCCATACCTCACAACACCGTTCCGTGAGAACATTAGTATCGCTTATATAAAAATTTTTCTCTCAAGCAAACCGTGAAGCAATTTTTTAAATTAATAGAAAATCCATTCTTCTCTAATATGATGTGCGAAAGATGTAACAAAAGAGATGCTATAAACGTAGTAGGAGGAAGAAGATTATGTAGCATATGCAGCAAAGACGAGATAGGTAAGAGAATTAAGAGGGAACTTTACCCAAGAAAGATAATAGTACATAATGACAAAATCTTATTTGCTTATCCCTCTTATCTAAGCTTTATTCAAGAAATTCTAAGAAATATAATAAATAAAATTTACACTAGATTTAATTTACAGTATTACGAAATTACTTTAGAACCACAAAACTCTATCCTAGATGATATATGGAACTTAATCATAAAAAGTAAACAGTTTTCGGAAAAAAATGGAATAAATAAAATCTTTTTACCTTTTACAGCTGACCTCTTGATGGCCTACTTAGTATACTCAATAACAAATCAAGATTATACTTATATCCAAATGATAGGATTGGAATACAAAGTCAATAATATTTCATTTCTAATTCCATTTTATAACACCTCCTTATATGAATTACAAGGTTTCATAAATAATGAATCTAATGCAATAGTGACAAAGGATGAAATTTTTAATGAAATTCTAACATGGGAAAGGGACATGTTAAAAGAAAATTACGAACTATTCCACGCTTTCCATAATTCCAAAAAATTACTTGAAATAGGAAGAAAAGATTACAGATGCGAGGGTTGTGGAGGAATGATTAACTCCCCGGTAAAATACTGCGCGAGATGCTCTCTAATTTACTCTTCTCCTCCTTATTGAGAATGACTTCAAAATATATTTGCCCTTGACTAGGTCTAAATCTAGATGGCGGAATAGGTCCCTCTGAAGTATAGTAGAAGAAACCCGATTTTAAGATCTCGTTAAATCCATCCTTATCCATTCTTAAGAAATCTTGTAATATATCAATTACATGTATGATATTTTTTAGTTCCTTCATGCTTAACGTATAACCGCAAATCCTACAAGTTAAATCTGGCATTACCGAATCAAATTCACATCTAGGACATTTAATAGGAGATCTTAAGACGTTTGCTAACATTGACCAAGTAACTCGTAACAGATCAATTAAATCCTTTTTATTTCTCTTCAAGCATTCTTTATACAGCTTATCCATTATGGGAATTAAACCACCTTTACCATAAGTTACTATAAACTCTAATTGGTCTTCACTAAGTTTCTCTATATCATATAAACGCAAGAGTTTATATGATATAATTTCCATTAATCTGTCTCCCATAGCTCTAAGCCTATTAATTATCGTAGATACTTTAGGCTTCGTTTTCACTTCTCCTACCGCCATGGCAAAGGGCTCTCTTAACACCTCCTTCAGATCCTCTCTTGAAAGGTTTAAATAGGAAATTCCTAACGCGTTAACTACCTCATCCAAATATTCATCCAAAACCTTATCTGCATCTACGTACTTCTCAGATTTTTTACTACTGGAAGATTTTTTCTTCTTCATGCCCTCTTTACTATTCTTCTCACTAGCGATTTTTTCTTCCTCATTTTTCTTACGTCTTGGCACTCTACTTATAATTTAGAAACCTATTTTATATAAAACTTTAAGTCATTAACGCTAAATCTTGAAAATCCATTGGTAACATTTTCTTCTTATTAACAATTTCTTGATACTTGTTATCTAAGAATGAAATAAATATTGGACAAGTCTCATATTTACCATCGCGCTGACATTTATCACCCAATGTGAGAAAGCACTTAGTATTCTTCTTATCATAATAAGGACATAACTTGTAGTAAGTTTTAGCGCTTTTTATCATGCGTTCTATCCATTGTTTCTTGTGATCCTTTTTTTCTGCCTCTTTTTCGGCCTTTGCCAACGCCTTATTTATCTCATCTTCAGACATTTTCACTGATTTATTAGTTGACATAAATTCTCCCTCCTACTTGCTATAACTTCTAGTACAAAGATTAAATAGATTACTACTACTACTGATCTGCTCCTATTATAAGAGTATTAAAATGAATGGTTTGTATAATCTTGATCTTTCTTTCAACATACTTATAATTTAACGTACATATAGTAGTAGTAATTATAATGCCAAAAGGAGAAGGGAAAGTTAACAAGAAGACAGTTTCTCTTTTAGAGTTTTTGAAAGGCCTATTCTGACTCCCATTTTAGGATCTTGATATACGTAAAGGAGCCTTTTAATTTGTAAGTTCTTGAGTACTCTAAATAGCCAACTAGTATCAGCTTTCATTTCTTCTTGAAGCTGGTCAAGGTAGATGTAAGTTGTCCCCCACTCCTTATACTTGTTTAATAAATAACTTAGTATTTCTTTTTCATCATCAACAAGTTTATCCAAAATCTCCTTTATACAATCCGTTGGATTAGCCTTTTGTTGTTTTTTGTTTTCATTACTGGTTTTTCCGTCAATAAACCACAAAACTTCTTGTGCTTTTTTGTCATCTCTTTTCTCAACTTTGTTGTTTTTTGTTTGGTAAACTTTTTCACCCTCTAGTACTTGCTTAGCAAGTAATAAGTACTCTTTGAATTTAGAATTGTTTTGTGATTCAATAATATCTCTAGCTATGTTTTCTCCTCTCCTACTTAAGTGCCATCTTCCTCCTTCTTGATAAACTAAACCTTTCTTCTTCCAATAACTGAGATAACTACTTATGTATTTAGTTTCGTAACCTAAATTAGTCGCAATTTCAGCTGTTCTTAATGGTCTGGCGTAGAGGAGGAGTAGTATTGCCTCAACCAATTTGGATCTAGGCGACTCCTTACTTGTTTTCTCCTCCTCGCTTATCTGCTGCGCTATAGCCTCTATATCATCTCTTTGATAGTCCTCACTCATCTTATTATATTAGGCATTATAACTTAAAATACAAGCTAAAATCCCGACTGGGATTATTCAGTTAATTTTTCATTTCAGTACTACTCATTGGCAAGTTTTAATAGCGTAGAATTTGTTGTAACCTACTATGACGTTGTAGACACCAGAAAAGAGTTTATCTAAATTCTCATTCCCCGTATCGATTCTAAAACAGTTAATGGTGTAAAGCTTAGAAAGAGTAGACACTACTATAAGATCATCCTTTTTTACCTTTCTTAAGAACATTGGCCCTAATTCTTGATTTCCTCTTCCGATTAGAAACCCTTGTTTGCCTATTGGGGTAAGCAATATTTTTAACTCCCCGGTTAAATTGATTAAATCAAAATAGCTGACGTTTTCTTTTATTAATTTCTTTCCTCTAACTATATCAATGCCTAAAAATGGAGTGTTGATCTTTAGTTTCCTTTCTATATATTTTACAGTACTCCCAGGACCCATAATATAGGTTATATTGTCATCCATGTTATCTATTATATAATCTGCGATTTCCTCTAGTTCATCCTCGCTATATTGTGTCTCCTCTTTACTTGGGGTTAATAAACTATTACTGCTTATGGTTAGGGCTATATAATATAATTTGACAGAATACGTTCCTTTTCTATATGCCTCCTCATTAACATCTAGAATTTCTTCCCTCACGATTTTTGCTTCATCATGTAAAAATTTTGTTAACAGTATCGCTGCGGCCTCGGGCGTATTAGCGAAAACTCCGCTGTGCATTTTTACGCCAGCGGGAACTCCTAAAATTGGTATTTGCGCTCCTTGAAGTCCCTCAAATACATCCCTTGCTGTTCCATCCCCACCAACAAATACAATAATATCTACCCCTCTTCTTACAAACTCTTTTACAGAATCAATTGTATCATATCTGGTAGTTTTTTCCTTTTCACCTATAGGTATTGTCTCATATTTCAATTTTGTTTTAATAAAATATATTTCTCCCATTTTTAACTTTGGTGTTACATAGATAGTATCTTCTGGGGCTTTGACCAAAAATCTGGCAACTCTACTTGGTATTTCAGGGTTCTCGAGATATAATTCATCACTACCTTTCCTTCCTATTCTTCCACCTGCACCAGCATATGGATTCACAAGAAATCCAATTTTCTTCAACATTTCTTTAACACCTTAAGTATGAAGGCCAAGGTCAGATTTCCTAGATGTTCTTTATTAGGAACTAGAAATATAATAAGATCGTTAGGACCACAATTCTCACAATTTTCCTTAATTTCTTCCAATAACCCTTTGAGTGACATCTCCTCTGTCTTAGGTGGAATCTCTATTTTTCCTTCTTCCGTATGAACGCACACCAATACTTTTTCCGCACCTAATCTTATTATTTCATCTCTTAGATGCAAAACTGGAATCTTTTTTAATAATTCCGCACCTCCCCTTATGATAAGCATTGATGAGTTCCAACCTAATGATTTCAAAGTAACATTTTTTATATTGGATGTGTTTTTAATACATGAGACTATTTTATTCCCTTCTTCTGTGAGAGTATTTCCTCCTACTGGATCTGTCTGAATTAGTTTCATTTCTCTTAATCTTTTTAGTAATGTTTTTATAGATGCTTCTGATAATCCCGTTTTTTTCATCAATAATATCCTTCCTACTGGCTGTAATTGGCTTATGTAAAATAAGCTCATTATAACATGTCCTTCATCAAATTTAGGCTTATTGCCTTGTCTGGTTTCCACAGCTTTGGTAAGTACAATCTGGATATCCATATTTAAATATGTGATAAGATAGATTAAAATTATGTTTAGAGGAAGAAGCTTGTTGTGTCTGCTTGATTTTGAAACACATGAAATAGAGAGAATGTTAGATGTTTCATTTATAATGAAAAATTACGTTTATCATAATAACGTTCCAAGTTCGTTAAGTGGTAAGAGAGTCGCATTACTTTTCGAGAAGCCAAGTACTAGGACTAGGGTTAGTACTGAATTAGCAGTATCAATGTTAGGTGGAATTCCAATTGTTCTTAATAAGCAAGATTTGCAATGGTCTAGAGGCGAACCCATCGAAGACACTGGAAGGGTTTTAGGCAGAGTTGTTAATGGGATAGGGGCCCGAGTACTAAATCACTTAACCCTAGTTAAACTAAAGGAATCATCTGGAGTTCCGGTATTTAATTTATTAAGCGATCTTTCTCATCCCCTGCAAGCATTAGCGGACTTAATGACCATTAGGGAAAGGTTTGGTAATAATCTAATTAAAATAGCGTTTGTTGGTGACGGAACTGATAATGTATTGCTAAGCCTAATGGCAATTGTGGCTAAATTAGGATTGGAGTTACATATCGCGACTCCTAAAGAACTTAAGCCTAGAGAAGATTTGTTTAAGATAATAAGTGAGATTGCAGATGATACGGGTAGCGTTATAGAGTTTCATGAGGATCCATATGATGCTGTTAGGGGTGTGCATGTAGTCTATACTGATGTTTGGGTTAGTATGGGACAAGAGAATATTGCTGAACAGAAGAAGAAACTATTGCAGAACTATAGGGTTACTTCAGACTTAATGAAGTATGCGGTTAAGGATGCTATATTTATGCATTGTTTGCCAGCTAATAGGGGAGAGGAAGTAGAGCTTGAGGTAATAGACGGACCTAAGAGTGCCGTCTGGGATCAGGCTGAGAATAGATTATATACAGCAATGGCAGTGTTTTCATTATTTATTTAAAGAAATCGTAAATAGATTTTTGCTTGATTAGACCCTTTATCGTACGTAACTTAAATAAGTTTATTTTAACCTTTAATTTTTTATTTACTTCAGATATGGCTTGATCCAGATTGTCATATTTTCCTATTCTATTTTTCATAGCATTCCTCACAGTTTCTCTAATGTGCCAATTTCCAACTGGTGCAAAGTACTCTTCTGTTATTTCCCTAATGATTATAACTCCCGCTTGTCTCTTTACTTCCTCTAAATGTTCTAGCACCGCTAATCTTGCAGCCATGTATCCTCCATCTAAGTATTCATACTCTCCCCAGAAATTCTCCTTTAGTTCCGAAATTGTGAGATCTTGAGACCACAAACTTAGTGGATGCCATATTTCTATCCATATTGAACTAAACTTTGATGGATAAAGTACAACATAGAAGTAGTTGCCTAAATATGAGCCGTGGTACACTTCTATCTCATTTACCTCGTTATAGTTTATTATTTTGCTATATAGAAATTTACCAACTGTGCTGTCAACTGCAGTTATTGCCCATCTAGTTGGTACGAATCTTCTGTTCTTTTTCTTGCCTAGAAGTCCAAACGATAATGCGTGCATTATCTTATAATAATCTACATTATACCTATACAGTTCTAAGATCGCTTCTGCAGATTTTACATCATCAAAGATTAGCTTATCCAATTTAGTTGGGATTTTAGGATTATCAATAACCTTTATTTCCTCTGCAATTCCTCCTGGTCCTCTCGGTAAAATTATTCCGTCAAACTTTAATTTCGCCTCTAATGTTTTTAATTTTGCCTCAGATACTACTGGATTATCTGAAATTATTGCTAATGGTATTTCTGTATTGTAATATTCAGTAGCTTTCTCAACCTTAACTGTAGTTATACTCGAGATTAATGAGGATCTCAACTTTATTATATCCCCTAGATTTACCTTTCCCCACCATTCCTTAACGTTCTCATATTTTCTAGCATCTTCCCCATATACTGAGGGTGGAATATTTATGATTAGTGAAACTTTAGGATATCCTTTCTCTCCAACTATTCCACTAGGAGGAGTAGAACCTTCAACCAGTTTAAATGAGGTATCTATTTTAATTTTCTGAAGACTACTAACCATACCTCTAAATCTCTCCATTATTGGACAATACGGTAACCCACAGAGATTCTTATGTCCCTTACACTTGATGCATAGCTCTGCTGGAATTTTGTGCATTTCTTATTTTCCTCTCAATATACCATTGTAAAATGGAAAATTTAGCTCTAAATGATAATCCATTGATTATATTTCTTATTTTCCCTCTCCTTAAGTTATCTAGGATATCGTCTAAGTTAAACTCCATTACCTCATATAAATCATTATATGCGGAACCTATTGCTTGAATTACGTGAGCGTCACTATTTGAAACTCCAGCTAAATTCAGCTTTATGGATACTTCTTTAGCCTTATTATTAGCCATTTTAGGAGCCTTGGAGTTATAAATTTCAATTAAATCAAATTTATATTCAAATACCTTATTACCTATTCCTTTTCTAAAAATATCGAAAGGATGTGAGGGAAATATTAAGCAAGAGTTCTCCTTAGCGTAGTCTACTAATTCAGCTATTCTGTTAGGTGGAGATGGTGGGAAATTACACAATATTACAACGTGCCCATATTCAGTAGTAACTTCTTGTCCAAGGATCACTTTTTCTTCCTTTACGCTGTTTAAACCTAAAGAAGTATCGTGATCTGTAATCGCCACGTATATATTTCTAGCTCTAGCATAGGCAATTATATCTTTAGGGAAATATTTTCCATCGCTATATCTCGAATGTACATGGAGATCAAAAAACATTAGAAGTAACCTAATTCTTTCATAACTTCTAATGTTAAAATCGTTATTCCAGCAGCGCCTCTCACTAGATTATCTCCAAGAACAACTAATCGTAACACATTTCCTTCGAACTTTACTCTACCTACTGTCACTGCCATTCCGTCGTAATATTGTAAGTCTCTAGCTGGTTGAGGTCTATCCTCATCTTTAAATAAAATAATTGGTTTCTTAGGTGCGGTAGGCAAGTTCTTATGTTGAGGTAATGACGCGAAACCATCTAACGCTTTTTGAACTTCTTTTTCATCCACATTATCGTTAGTTACAATATTAATTACACCCATATGTCCAACTTTTACAGGGACCCTGGTAGTGGTTGGATGAATTTCTAAGCTAGAAGATTTTAGTTTTCCAGCTTCGAACTTTCCTAACATTTTATTTATTTCCTTGGGAATTTTCTCCTCTTCCCCTTTAATCCAAGGTACAACATTGCCATCTATTGCCATAAATGGTAAACCGCTATAGCCAGCTCCGCTTACTGCTTGTAAAGTTACTATATACACAGCGTTAATTTTGATTAATCTTTCTAAGGGTTTAATTGGCATAGAAAGTATTGCCGCAGTACAGTTAGGATTTTTGACTAATAGTCCATTCCAGTTTTTATTACTTTTTTGATATTTTAGTAGCTCTAAATGCTCCCAATTTACTTCTGGATTGATCAATGGCACATCTGGATCCATTCTAAACGGTGATGCATTAGATACTACTATTTTTCCTTGTTTTACTAACTTTAATTCAACATCCTCTGCTAGTTCATTAGGTAATGCTGAAAGAACAACATCAACATCTTTATGATCTTCGTACTCAGTGGAGACTATTGGTAATTCAGCTATGTTTTCCGGAATATCTCCGGGTTCAATCCATTTTACAGATTCTTTGTATTTTTTACCAATCTTTTGGGGTGATGCACTAACTTTCACTAATTCTATATAGGGATGTTTTGAAAGCATCCTTACCATTTTTTGCCCTACCATTCCGGTAGAGCCTAGTAACGAAACTTTTATCTTATCAGCCACTTACGATCACCTTATGCAACTCTTTTGCTAATTTTTCTCCTTCTTCCTTATTAACTATAAAGGTCATGCTTACGTTAGATATTCCCCTAGAGATAGCTAACGGATCATAACTTGAGGCTATTGAAAGAACCTTAGTAGAGATCTCCTTCTTCTTTATTCCACATCCTACTATACCTACGATATTAACATCATTTACCTCGATATCCTTTACCAAAGTTCCCTTTAATTCTTCTAATTTCGATAACAGTCTATTTGCAGAGAGTGAATCAACAACGAGTTGTATTGTGGTCTCACTAGCTGGTTGAGAAATTGATATTATGTTAACTCCAGCCTCCTTCGCTTCATTTGTTATTCTTGCCGCAGATCCTATTTTTCCAACGATTTTAGTACTCTCAACTGTTATCAATTTTGCGTTATCCAAGAGTGATATTCCTTTAAGTCCATCATTATTTTCACATTCTCCATTAATCATGGTAAATCCATCTTCATATAATGACTCAACTATTACCTTCATATCACTTCCAAAGACTGGATCAAAAGTTCTAGGATGTAACCTTTTTGCTCCTAACTGTGAGAGTTCTATAGCTTCTTCCAACGAGAGTCTAGTTATCGTTTTAGCATTTTCGAATTTTTTAGGATCTCCTGTCATTATCCCGGGAACCTCGGTAACTAGTCTAACTTCTCTTAATCCAATTAGTTTACCTAGTAAGGTTGCAGTATAATCGCTACCACCCCTTCCCAAAGTGGTGTATCTCCCCTCTTTTGTTCTCCCTATAAAACCTGGAAGGACTATCACGTTAGCTTTCACATTTTCTAATATACTCATGATTTCCTTTTTAGATAGATCCCCAATTACGTTAGCTTCACCGTAATTTTCATCAGTTATAAATGGAGGAGTAATCACACCTTCAGCTTCAATTCCGTTACTTCTCAATATTGCTGAAAGGAGTAAGGTAGCCATTCTCTCTCCAAATGAAAGTATGTAGTCTCTAACTCTAGGGGTTACTTCGTCTAATACTCTTATAGACCAAGCTACTCTGAACAGTTCATCACTCAGCCTAGATATATCCTTAAATGAGTTCTCGAATTCCTTGCCATCTGCCAATTTTGATAACAGTTTTATATGCCTTTCATAGATTTCAGTTACAATATTTGGAGAGTTATCAGTATTCAAAGTTGCACTTATTAACTCGTTAGTAACGTTTTTAATAGCTGATGTTACTACTATGATCTTATCAGATTTCTTTGAAAAATCTTGTATCTTCTTTACGATAAGTTCATAATCTTTTTCATCTTTTTGTATTGATCCACCTATTTTAACTATTAGAGCCATTTATCTCACCTAGGATAATTTTTCCCATATGTAGAGGATTAACTAATATTCTCTTAGCTTCAGCTTTGGTCATACTATCGGGATCTTTTAATGAATGTCCTGTTAGGATTAAAACTGTTTTTTCATCTTTATCTACTACCTTTTCATTTATTGCCTTAATGTAACCAGCTAAGGCAGCTGCTGAAGCAGGCTCAGCTCCTATGCCCTCTTTTCTAGCTAGGGTCTTCTGTGCGTCTAATATTTCAGAATCAGATACTGCTATTGCGGTTCCATTGGATTCTCTTATTGCTTTCATCGCTTTTTGCCAATTTACTGGTTTTCCTATTCTTATTGCAGTAGCTACAGTATCTGGATTTTCTACGAAATCTGGAGAATCTTTGCCTTTGACTATTGCAGTAGCTATTGGTGATGCTCCCTCAGCTTGGATTCCAATCATTCTGGGAATAGTATTTATCACTCCAGTTTTAACTAGCTCATTAAATCCCTTCCATATTGCGTAAATATTGCCTGCATTGCCTACTGGGACTATCACATTATCTGGAACTCCTAGTTCTTCCGCTATCTCAAATGCTATTGTCTTCTGTCCTTCTAATCTCCATGGGTTAAAAGAATTTAATGGATATACTACTTTTAAATCCTTATATAACCTCATTACCGCATCCATAGCAACGTCAAAACTTCCATCAACCTCTAAAATAACTGAGCCATAAAGTATTGACTGAGCTAATTTACCTAATGCTACCTTACCTTTAGGTAAGACGATAAAGCTCTTTATACCTGCTCTTGCAGCATAAGCAGCTGCGGAAGCTGCAGTGTTTCCAGTAGATGCTGCTATTACGGTTTTGTAGTTTAAGCTTACTGCAGAACTAACTGCTACTGTCATTCCTCTATCCTTAAAACTTCCAGTAGGATTAAGTCCTTCGAATTTAAAATAAAGATTATCATTTATATTTGAGGATCTTATTAGCGGGGTATTTCCTTCATTTATACTTACAATATTTTTATATTTGCCTGCTATCAGTTCTTTGTATCTCCAAACTCCTCTTCCTCTCAATTTGCTGAAAGAGAAGTCCTTTGGTGGTTCCACTATAATTTCCAATAGTCCTCCACATCTTGGACATAATATCTGATCTTGATCTATTTCCGTTTCATATCCACAACTTAAGCACTTCATTATTCCGCTTAGTGTGTTTCCAACAACAATTCACCAGCTGTTTAAAGTGGTTTGTTCTGCAAAATATAAGCTTTGTTGAAGTATAATAATCACATGGCGTTCAAAGATCTTAGAGACTATATAGAATTTATGAAAAAGAGAAATAAGCTAATTGAAGTTGATGAGGAAGTAAGCGTCGATTTAGAAATAACTGAAATCACAAGAAAAGCAACTTATGCTCATTTACCCCCTCTTTTATTCAAAAGGATTAAAAATTATGAGAATTGGAAAATAATCTCCAATATTTTCTATTCAATTGAAAGCTTTTACGAGATTCTTGGAACGAATAAACTAGAATCAATATCGGAAGGATTTCTATCAAATTTGTCCAACATGCCTATCACATTTTTTGATAAAATAAAATCACTTAGGGAAATTTTAGGACTAGGAAAAGTAATGCCTAAAGCTAAGACACCTAGTTTTAAAGAGGAAAAGAATTTAGATCTGGCTAAGATTCCTGCAATAAAAACCTGGCCTAAAGATGCCGGAAGATACCTTACCTTTTCCATAACAATAACAAAGGACCCAGAGACAGATGTTCATAATCTTAGCGTTTATAGAATTCAAATTCTAAACGAAAAGGAGGCTATAATTCATTGGCAAGCCTTTAAAAGAGGCGCGCTTACTGCTAAAAGATATTTAGAAAAAGGCACTACCAAGATACCTATTGCCATAGTAACCGGAGTGGATCCTGCTATAGCATTTACAGCAGCTTCTCCAGTCCCTCATGGAATAGATAAGTATATGTTTGCGGGAATCTTGAGAGGTGAGGGAGTTGATGTAACTGAACTAGATGATAAGTTGCTAGTACCGAGTCATTCAGAAGTAGTTTTAACTGGTTATGTTGACTTGAATGACATGCGTCTAGAGGGTCCCTTTGGAGATCATATGGGTTATTACACACCAGCAGATTACTATCCAGTTTTCAAATTGGAAAAAGTATACATTAGAGAAGACCCCATATTTCACGTAACATCAGTAGGCAAACCACCACTTGAGGATGCTTGGATAGGTAAGGCTGTAGAAAGGATATTCTTACCTTTTGCCAAGATGCTAGTTCCAGAACTTGTCGACATGAATCTACCAGAATATGGCCTATTTACTGGGATTGGTATATTCTCTATAAAGAAATATTACCCTGGCCAGGCCAAGAGAGTTATGATGGCTCTATGGGGTACTGGTCAGCTAAGCCTTTTAAAGACTATAATAATTGTTGATCAAGATATAGACGTTCATGATATTAATCAAGTTATTTACGCTATTGCAGCTAATGTAGACCCTAAACGTGATGTTTGGGTAATAGAAAATGCACTTACGGACTCATTGGACCCTAGTGTTCAATTTCCACCATTAGGTAGTAAACTAGGTATAGACGCTACTAGGAAGTTTAAAGAAGAAATGGGAAAAGAATGGCCAGAAGAGGTTAGGTCAGACGAGGGAGTGGCTAAAAAAGCAGATGAAATAATAAATAAAATTATAAAGAGATATCAAACCTCCTAACCATCATCGTATCTCTATATATTATTGAAACCTCACTTATATCTTCTAACTTAGTCTCTATTTCCAATGATTCGTTTTTTCTTAATTCTTTATTCACCTTTACACTATCTGTAATTGCCTTAAGCCCAACTTTATCGTCTATCATATTTACAGTGATATTATATTTTAGAATTATTTCTAAAATTTGTACCGGATACTCTAAATTACTAGTTATTTTAAGGATTCTCCCTGTTAATTTCACTACGAAAGGATTCATATATGAATATAGTTTTTTCGAGTATTATGCCTTATCGTACTTAAAAAGCGTAGACTATCAAAGATGTAGATTAGAGCCGAAATGGCCTCAAGTAAAGTGGAAGATTTCGTAAAGAATTGGGGAGGTAAACAAGAGCCAAGTATTGGTGAAAGAATAAAGAATGCGTTCAAGCCACAGCAACCACTAAGGTATAGATTAGTAATGGCAAACTACAGATTAAGGACAATGGTAAGTCGTCTTGACGTTTACATTTCAAGATTACAAGAGAGAGATAGGACTCTATTCGAAAAGGTCGTAGAATCTCAGATGTCAAAGGATACGGCAAGAGCAGCTATGTATGCTAATGAAATAGCTGAGATTAGGAAGATTTCCAGGCAGCTAATTACTACACAAATTGCCCTAGAGCAAGTACAACTCAGGTTAGAGACGATAACTGAGCTTGGAGATGTATTTAACAGCCTAATACCAGTACTTGGTGTTATAAAAGAGCTAAGAAATGCGATGAAAGGAGTTATGCCAGAGATAAGTTTGGAGCTAGCAGAATTAGAGGAGGGATTACAAGAGGTAGTAATAGAAGCAGGGGACTTTACTGGTGCGCCAGCCAACTATGGTGCTTCAAGCCCAGAGGCAAGGAAGATATTAGAAGAAGCTTCTGTTGTTGCTGAACAGAGAATGAAAGAGAAGTTCCCAGAATTGCCAAGCTTCGTTACCTCTACTCAGAAAGTATCTAATCAAGAGCAGAAATAATATCTGATTCATAGATTTTTTCCTAAGATTTATACGGTAAAATAGTTTTTTAAGGTTTGGATTGGTAATATATATATTGGGGAGTTTCCTTTTGGTTGAGGCAATTAGTAGTGAAGAAGACCTCATTCTCGACGTAAGTCAAGTCACTAAGGATATGGTACAATTAGCTGGAGGCAAAGGCGCAAACCTTGGGGAGTTAACGAGCATTGGAGTTAGAGTACCTCCAGCCTTTGTACTTACTTCTAAAGCTTTTAAATATTTTCTTGAATACAACAACCTTTTTGACAAAATTAGAGAGACTTTAAATAGTTGTGAAACCTCCGAGGAGGCTAGTGAAAAAATAAAACAATTGATAAAGAATGCTAAGATTCCAGAGAAATTGAGTAGCATGATATATCAGGCCTATGATGAATTAAGTAAAAAAGTTGGAAAAGAAATCTTAGTAGCTGTAAGGTCTTCAGCTACTGCAGAGGACATTGAGACGGTCAGTTTTGCTGGACAGCAAGATACTTACCTTAATGTTACTAAGGACGAACTTATTGATAGAATTAAGGATGTATGGGCTAGTCTCTATAACGCAAGGGCTATAGAATATAGAAAGAGTAAAGGTATAGATGACTTATCAGTACTTATAGCTGTAGTTGTTCAAAAAATGGTTAATTCAAGATCTGCTGGAGTAATGTTTACTCTACATCCAGTTACTGGAGATGAAAAGTATATCATGATAGAATCTAATTGGGGTTTAGGAGAAAGTGTAGTTGGCGGTAAGGTCACCCCAGATGAGGTTTTAATAGAAAAGTCTACCTTAAGAATTGCAGAAAAAAAGGTTTCTAATAAGAATATTAAAATCGTATATGATAAACAACTTAAGAAGAACGTTACCATTACCTTAGATGAAAAGGAATCTAGAGCAATGAGTATAACAGACGAAGAGGCAATAGAACTAGCAAAACTAGCACTTAAGATTGAAGAGCATTACAAGAGGCCAATGGATATTGAGTGGGCTATCGATAATGATCTAAGTTTCCCTGAGAATATCTTCATAGTTCAAGCTAGGCCGGAAACTTTCTGGTCTTCTAAAAGGAAAGAAACTAAGAGTGCTGTGGAAAAGAGTTCTGCTTCTGTAAGTGGCAAAGTATTAGTTAGGGGGCTTGCAGCTTCTCCGGGTATAGCTTTTGGTAAGGCAAAAATTATACTCGACATTAAAGATCCTAAAATTCATGAGTTTAAGAAGGGTGACATCTTAGTTACGAAAATGACAGATCCGGATTGGGTACCGTTAATGAAGATAGCTGGGGCAATAATAACAGATGAGGGAGGAATGACGAGTCATGCTGCTATTGTATCCAGAGAGCTGGGAATTCCAGCTATAGTTGGTAGTAGAGAAGCAACTAAGGTAATACAAGATAATCAAGAGATCACTGTAGATGCAATTAGGGGTATTGTGTATGAGGGTAAGGTAATTCAAGCAACTGAGACTGTATCTCAACAAGCTCAACCATCAACTGGAATTCAAGGAATAAGTAGGGAAGTCCTATTGAGTCTTTATCCAGTTACTGCAACTAAAATCTACATGAACTTGGGTGAACCTGACGTTATAGACAAGTATTTGGATCTTCCCTTTGATGGAATAGGCCTTATGAGAATTGAGTTTATTGTAAGTGAGTGGGTTAGGTATCATCCACTTTATCTAATAAAAATAGGTAATGCAGAATTACTTGTGGATAAGTTAGCTGAGGGTATAGCCAAAGTAGCAAGTGCAATATATCCTAGGCCAGTTGTTGTCAGATTTTCAGATTTCAAAACTAATGAATATAAGAAATTGATTGGTGGAGAGGAGTTTGAACCAGATGAGAGGAATCCAATGATAGGTTGGAGAGGAGTATCCAGATATGTAAGCAAAGAGTACGAACCAGCATTTAGGCTAGAGGTTAAGGCTATACGCAAAGTTAGGGAGGAGATGGGACTTAAGAACGTATGGGTAATGTTTCCCTTTGTCAGAACTACATGGGAACTAGAAAATGCAATAAAAATAATGGAGGAGGAAGGTTTAAGAAGAGATTCAGATTTCAAGGTATGGATAATGGCAGAAGTCCCCTCAGTTGTTGTTCTTGCAGAGGAGTTTGCGAAGATAGTTGATGGATTCAGCATAGGTAGTAACGATTTAGCACAATTAACTTTAGGTGTTGACAGGGATTCCGAGTTACTAGCGAGGATGGGATATTATGATGAGAGAGATCCAGCTGTTTTGGAGTCCATAAGAAAGCTAATCAGAGCTGCTCATAAGTATGGCAAAACTGTCTCAATATGCGGACAAGCACCTAGTGTTTATCCAGCAGTTGTTGAATATTTGGTCAAAGCTGGAATAGATAGTATTAGTGTAAATCCAGATGCAGTTATTAATGTTAGGAGGCAAGTAGCTTCTATCGAGCAACAAATTATACTTAGAAACCTTATGGAAAAAAGGAAGAACAAGTAGATAATTTTTAATTATTTTTTATTATAACAATTTTTACATATTCTTCTAGCACCATCGAAATACGCTGTACATTCTTCACAAACCGTATTTCCGCAGATTTCACATGAGCCTATTGACAAGTGTTTTTGACAAAGTTTGCATAGACTCATTTCACAAACTTTACAAATTCCTTTATCTGTTACGTAATCATTACTACACACTTGCCTTCCACATAAATTACACGTAAAAAATGAGATGTTCTCTTCACAGATTTCACATTTCAATGAACTCTTTAAACCATCTATAGGCTTCTTCGTCGTCTTTAGCCTGAATTGGTGGGTGTTTAAAGTAAAATGCAGATACTTTTTCAAGTGGACCACCTATCTTTCTATCCAAGGCAACCTTAACTGCCCTTATAACATCTACTAATACTGCGGCACAGTTAGCTTTATCATCAACCTCTAAGGAAGCTTCTACTTTAATTGGCATACCTGCAAACGCACTTCCTTTTACGTAAATGTAGGCTACTTTCGTATTTCCTAAAAATGGCACATAATCGCTAGGCCCTATCCTTATTTTTCCCTCGCTTTTTATCACCTCTCCGTTATCTAGTGTGCTAGTTACTGCTTCTGTTTTGCTTATTCTTTTAGATATTAGCCTTTCTTCTGTCTTCATGTTCAGAAAGTCTGTATTCCCGCCCACGTTTAATTGATAAGTTTCCTCAACTTTTACCCCTCTCAGTCTGAAGAGTGAAGTAATTGACCTATGGAATATGGTAGCCCCTAATTGACTCTTAATATCATCACCTGCTAATGGCAAGTTTTTCTCTTTGAATTTATTAGGAAAGTAACCTGAAGGATCACTAGCAATAAACACGGGTATTGCGTTTATAAACGCAGTCCTTGCCATTAGTGCTATATTTGCATATGTCCTCGTCGCATTTTCACTTCCAACAGGCAATAAATTAAGTAGAATTTCTGTTTTGCTAGCTTTTAATTCGTCTAATGCTTTTTCCAATGTGCCATCATAAGTAGGATTAAAAACGTTAGTCATATGTTGGGCTACACCATCAAGAACGGGTCCCGCACTTACTTTTACGCCTTTCTTCTCCATATTCACTATCTTTGGTGTAATATTTGGAGGCTGAAATATGGCCTCTGCAAGATCCTTTCCTATTTTATTTTTTGAAACGTCGAATGCTGCTACAATCTCTATATCGGTAATTTTATAACCCCCAATTATCGGAGTAATTAATCCCTCATAATAATTATCGCCTTTTGACTTATAATATTCTATTCCTTGAATTAACATTGATGCGCAATTACCTAAGCCAGCTATTGCTACTCGAATCATCAACTTTAAGTTAAATAACTAGATAAAATATGTTGTGATGAAAGGGAAAAAACAGATCTGTGAAGAAGTGGAGCGACACTGAGGTGTTTAAAAATGCTAAAGCGCATGTACGCTCGCGTGTATGGGCTAGTGCAAGGTGTTGGTTTTAGAAAATTTGTCCAAATTCACGCTATAAGGTTAGGTATAAAGGGATATGCTAAGAATTTACCCGATGGTTCGGTAGAAGTGGTTGCAGAAGGTTATGAGGAAGCGTTAAGTAAATTATTGGAACGTATTAAGCAAGGTCCACCAGCAGCTGAAGTAGAGAAGGTAGATTTCTCGTTTAGTGAATATAAGGGAGAATTTGAGGATTTCGAAACATACTAAAAGTTTATAAGGTAAAAACGTTTATAATCTATCGGTGCTTCTGATGTACCAATGGTAAAAGAAGACGAGATTTTGCCTAAGTACTGGTACAATATAATTCCCGATCTGCCTAAACCCTTGCCTCCTCCAAGGGATCCACAAGGGGTAGATTTCTCGAGAATTGATTTATTAAGAAGTATACTACCTAAGGAGGTATTAAGGCAACAATTCACAATAGAAAGATACATAAAGATCCCTGAGGAAGTAAGAGATAGATATTTATCGATAGGAAGACCAACACCATTATTTAGAGCTAAAAGATTAGAGGAGTACTTAAAGACACCAGCAAGAATCTACTTTAAATATGAAGGCGCTACACCTACTGGATCTCATAAGATAAATACAGCAATTCCTCAAGCATATTTCGCAAAAGAAGAGGGAATTGATCACGTAGTTACTGAAACTGGAGCAGGTCAATGGGGAACTGCAGTAGCACTTGCAGCTAGTATGTATAATATGAAAAGTACTATCTTCATGGTAAAGGTAAGTTATGAACAAAAACCGATGAGAAGGAGCATAATGCAATTATATGGGGCTAATGTTTATGCAAGCCCCACAAACTTAACTGAATACGGTAAGAAGATGTTAGAGACAAATCCACAGCATCCTGGATCACTAGGTATAGCAATGAGTGAGGCAATAGAGTATGCTCTTAAGAACGAATTTAGATATTTAGTAGGTAGCGTTTTAGATGTAGTACTTTTGCATCAAAGCGTTATTGGTCAAGAGACTATTACCCAATTGGATTTGTTAGGAGAAGACGCTGATATTCTAATTGGATGCGTAGGAGGTGGGAGCAATTTTGGTGGTTTTACATATCCCTTTATCGGAAACAAGAAAGGCAAACGCTACATTGCAGTAAGTTCTGCAGAAATTCCAAAGTTTAGTAAAGGTGAATATAAGTACGATTTTCCAGACTCTGCTGGATTATTACCTTTAGTGAAAATGATAACTTTAGGTAAAGATTACGTTCCTCCGCCAATATATGCAGGCGGGTTAAGATATCATGGTGTAGCACCAACATTAAGTTTGTTAGCAAAGGAGGGTATTGTGGAATGGAGAGAATATAATGAAAGGGAGATTTTCGACGCCGCTAAGATATTTATGGAGAATCAAGGTATTGTACCAGCTCCAGAATCAGCCCATGCAATAAAGGCAGTGGTCGATGAAGCTATAGAAGCTAGGAAGAATAATGAGCGAAAAGTCATCGTCTTTAATCTAAGTGGACATGGATTGTTGGATCTATCAAATTACGAATCCATGATGAAAAGGTTGAATGGAAATGGGTAAACTGCTTGTCGTTTATATGACGTTAGGTTATCCTAATGTTCAAAGTTTCAAGGATTTTATTATTGGGGCAGTTGAAAATGGAGCTGACATATTAGAGCTTGGAATTCCCCCTAAATATGCCAAGTACGATGGTCCAGTTATAAGGAAGAGTTATGATAAAGTTAAAGGGCTAGATATTTGGCCTTTAATAACAGATATTAGGAAAGATGTCAGTGTTCCTATAATTGCACTTACTTACTTAGAGGATTGGATTGATCAACTAGATAATTTTCTAAATATGATGAGAGATGTCAAACTGGATGGAGTTCTATTTCCAGATTTACTTATTGATTATATAGATGATTTGGATAAATTTGACGGAATAATAAAAAATAAAGGATTAAAAAATGTTATTTTTACATCTCCTTCAGTACCAGATCTTCTAATCCACAAAGTCTCTAAGATTAGCGATTTATTCTTATATTATGGTGTTAGACCAACTACTGGCGTACCTATACCAGTATCAGTTAAGCAGTTGATTAATAGAGTTAGAAATCTAGTTGAGAATAAGCTAATAGTGGGATTTGGCCTATCAAGTGAGTCAGATTTAAGAGATACCTTAAGTTCTGGTGCCGACGGAATAGCAATTGGAACTGCTTTCATAGAAGAAATTGAAAAGAATGGCGTAAAATCAGCAATAAATTTAGTTAAAAAATTTAGGGTGATATTAGATGAATATAAATGATATTCTTAAAAAACTCATAAATAAATCAGATTTGGAAATTGATGAGGCTGAAGAATTAGCTAAGGCTATAATTAGAGGTGAAGTTCCAGAGATTTTAGTATCAGCAATTTTAGTAGCACTAAGAATGAAAGGTGAAAGTAAAAATGAAATAGTAGGTTTTGCCAGGGCAATGAGAGAATTAGCAATCAAAATAGACGTACCCAACGCAATAGACACAGCTGGTACAGGTGGCGACGGATTAGGAACAGTAAACGTTAGTACCGCATCTGCAATCCTATTGAGTTTAATTAATCCAGTTGCCAAACACGGTAATAGGGCAGTAAGTGGTAAAAGTGGTAGTGCTGATGTTCTTGAAGCTTTAGGCTATAATATTATAGTTCCACCAGAAAGAGCAAAAGAATTAATCCACAAAACGAATTTCGTTTTCCTCTTCGCACAATACTATCATCCTGCAATGAAGAACGTTGCCAATGTGAGAAAAACTTTAGGGATTAGAACTATTTTCAATATTCTAGGTCCATTGACTAATCCAGCCAATGCGAAGTATCAGTTAATGGGAGTGTTTTCTAAAGATCATTTGGATTTATTGTCAAAAAGCGCGTATGAATTAGATTTCAATAAAGTAATTTTAGTACATGGAGAGCCAGGCATAGATGAGGTAAGTCCGATAGGAAAAACTTTTATGAAGATAGTAAGTAAGCGCGGTATAGAAGAAGTCAAGTTTGACGTAACTGATTTCGGTATATCATCAATTCCAATAGATAAGTTAATAGTAAATTCTGCTGAGGATTCAGCAATAAAAATAGTTAGGGCATTTCTAGGGAAAGATGAACATGTAGCTGAATTCATTAAGATAAACACCGCAGTTGCGCTTTTTGCATTAGATAAAGTGAGCAATTTTAAGGAAGGCTATGAGTACGCTAAGTATTTAATAGAAAATTCCGTAAATAAATTAAATGAGATAATCTCACTTAATGGAGATCTAACTAAACTGAAAACGATAATGGTGAAGAGTAGTGGTTAAACTAAAGATATGCGGTAACGCAACGTTATCAGATATCATAGAGCTCTCAAAACTTAGTGTAGATTATATAGGAATAATAACTGACGCCATAAGTCAAAGATTCGTAAAGAGCGAGTTCTTAACATTTGTTAGGAGATATACTGAAAAACCGATAGTTAATGTGAAAGTCAATATTTTAATGAGTGAAATGGAAAAAGAATTATCAATATCAGATTATTTACAGATACATAGAGTATTAGACGATTTGGAATTAGAATTGCTTAAATCGTACGATTTTAGAAAAAGAATTATATTATATGTACCAGCGTCCTTCGAGTATAAGAAATACCTAGAGAAGGCTATGGATACTGTGGATATGGTATTAATAGATTCCGTAAAGAAAGGCGTAGGCGTCGATTATAACGTTGCATCGAGTTTCCTTAAGGATTACCCTCACCTAGGTGTAGGTGGAAAAATAAGTATAGATAATATTTCTAACTTTATCGATCTAAATCCTGCTTGGCTTGATATTTCCAGTAGTATAGAGATTTATCCTGGCAAAAAAGATATTAATATAGTGAAAAAAATAGTTGAGATGGTAAAATATGGAAGTTCATCCGATAAATGAATTTGCCTCTCCATTTGAGGTATTTAAGTGCATAGAGAGGGACTTTAAAGTAGCTGGATTACTAGAGAGCATAGGTGGCCCTCAATATAAGGCGAGATATAGTGTGATAGCTTGGTCAACTAATGGGTATCTGAAAATTCATGATGATCCGGTAAATATTCTTAATAGTTATTTGAAAGATTTGAAATTAGTAGATATACCGGGTTTGTTTAAAGGAGGTATGATAGGTTACATAAGCTATGATGCAGTAAGATTTTGGGAGAAAATAAGAGACTTAAAGCCAGCAGCTGAAGATTGGCCTTATGCGGAATTCTTTATTCCAGACAATATCATAATCTACGATCATAATGAGGGCAAAGTATACGTTAATGCCGATTTAAGCTCTGTAGGCGGATGTGGGGATATGGGGGAGTTTAGAATAAGCTTTTATGACGAGTCTCTTAATAAGAACAACTATGAGAAGATTGTTTCTGAATCGCTAGAGTATATAAGATCGGGTTACATATTTCAGGTCGTATTATCTAGATTTTATAGATATTTATTTAGTGGGGATCCATTAAGAATATATTATAATCTCAGAAGAATAAATCCCTCTCCTTACATGTTCTATCTTAAATTTGATGAAAAATACTTAATAGGATCCAGCCCCGAATTACTTTTCAGAGTTCAAGATAATATTGTCGAAACCTATCCCATAGCTGGCACTAGACCTAGGGGGTCTGATCAAGAAGAAGACCTTAAATTGGAATTGGAATTGATGAACTCAGAAAAGGATAAGGCTGAGCACTTAATGTTAGTTGATTTGGCTAGAAATGATCTAGGTAAAGTATGTGTCCCCGGAACTGTGAGAGTACCAGAATTAATGTATGTAGAGAAGTATAGTCATGTCCAACATATAGTATCAAAAGTGATTGGGACTTTAAAGAAGAAGTATAATGCATTAAACGTTTTATCAGCTACTTTCCCAGCGGGTACAGTGAGCGGAGCACCAAAACCAATGGCAATGAATATAATTGAAACGTTAGAGGAGTACAAAAGAGGTCCCTATGCTGGTGCTGTAGGCTTTATCTCAGCTGATGGTAACGCAGAGTTCGCAATAGCCATAAGAACTGCATTTCTAAACAAAGAATTGTTACGAATACATGCTGGTGCTGGTATAGTATATGACTCTAATCCAGAATCTGAATATTTCGAAACTGAACATAAACTAAAAGCACTAAAAACAGCAATAGGGGTGAGTTAAATGGATCTAACCTTGATAATAGATAATTATGATAGTTTTGTTTATAATATAGCTCAAATAGTGGGAGAATTAGGGACTTATCCAATAGTTATCAGAAATGACGAAATAAGTATAAAAGGAATAGAGAGAATAGACCCAGATAGGATTATAATTTCACCAGGACCAGGGACACCAGAAAAACGAGAAGATATAGGAGTGTCATTGGATGTTATCAAATATCTAGGCAAAAAAACTCCAATACTAGGAGTTTGTCTAGGTCATCAAGCTATAGGTTATGCATTTGGAGCTAAGATAAGAAGAGCTAGAAAAGTATTTCATGGAAAAATAAGTAACATAATTATAGTAAACGACTCTCCACTTCCACTATATTACGGCATTGCTAAGGAGTTTAAAGCTACCAGATATCATAGTCTTGTTGTGGACGAGGTTCATAGACCTCTAATTGTCGATGCAATATCCGCTGAGGATAATGAGATAATGGCAATACATCATGAAGACTACCCAATATACGGTGTTCAATTTCATCCAGAGAGTGTTGGAACCTCATTGGGATATAAGATACTTTATAATTTCTTGAATAGAGTATAACATATGCCACGTTATCTTAAAGGATGGCTTAAAGACGTCGTACAATTATCTTTAAGAAGGCCCTCGTTTAGGACTTCAAGACAAAGACCGATTATTTCCTTAAATAAAAGAATTTTGGAATTTAATGTGCGCAATGTCACAGCTATAATAGCTGAATATAAGCGCAAATCTCCCTCTGGATTCGATGTTGAAAGAGATCCGATAGAATATGCAAAGTTCATGGAAAAGTATGCAGTAGGTCTTAGCGTACTAACTGAGGAAAAGTACTTTAATGGTTCATATGAAATTTTGAGAAAGATAGCCAGTTCAGTTTCAATCCCCATATTAATGAAGGATTTTATTGTCAAGGAATCACAAATTGATGATGCGTATAACTTAGGTGCAGATACTGTATTGCTAATAGTCAAAATACTTACTGAAAGAGAATTAGAGAGTTTAATGGAATATACCAGAAGTTATGGTATGGAACCATTGGTAGAGATTAATGACGAGAAGGATTTAGAAATAGCACTAAGGATAGGGGCCAAGTTTATAGGAGTTAATTCAAGAGATCTAGAAACCCTTGAGATAAATAAGGAGAATCAGAGAAAGCTTCTATCAATGATACCATCAGATGTAATAAAGGTGGCAGAAAGTGGAATTTCTGAGAGGAATGAAATAGAGGAATTGAGAAAATTAGGTGTTAATGCTTTCCTAATTGGATCCTCACTAATGCAAAACCCAGAAAAGATTAAAGAATTTATACTATAACGTTCTTCATATACACTTGTGGTCTCACTACTAGACTTCAACGAAAATATGTCGCAAGTTACTGGAGAGACTACTTTATTGTATAAGGAAATTGCTAGAAATGTGGAGAAGACTAAGAAGATTAAAATTATCGATTTTGGGATAGGACAGCCGGATTTACCTACATTTAAACGTATAAGGGATGCTGCAAAAGAGGCTCTAGATCAAGGCTTCACTTTCTACACTTCAGCATTCGGTATTGATGAATTAAGGGAAAAAATAGCTCAATACCTTAATACTAGATATGGTGCTGACGTAAGGAAGGAGGAAGTGATAGTCACACCTGGTGCTAAGCCTGCGCTTTTCCTAGTCTTTATACTATACATTAATCCCGGCGACGAGGTAATACTTCCAGATCCCTCCTTCTACTCTTACGCTGAGGTTGTTAAGTTACTCGGAGGAAAACCAATATATACTAATTTAAAGTGGAGTAAAGAAGGATTCTCAATAGATGTAGATGATCTACAGTCTAAAATATCAAAAAGAACCAAAATGATAGTATTCAATAATCCTCATAATCCGACTGGTACTCTATTTTCTCCTAATGACGTTAAGAAAATTGTAGATATAAGTAGGGATAATAAAATTATCTTATTATCCGATGAAATTTATGATAATTTTGTGTATGAAGGTAAGATGAGAAGTACTCTTGAAGACTCGGATTGGAGAGATTTCTTGATTTACGTTAATGGATTTAGTAAGACTTTCTCAATGACTGGATGGAGATTAGGTTATATTGTAGCGAAGCGCGAAATTATCCAGAAAATGGGAGTTTTGGCTGCTAACATATACACTGCCCCTACAAGTTTTGTACAAAAAGCTGCCGTAAAAGCCTTTGATACTTTCGACGAGGTCAACGAAATGGTGAAGCTATTTAAGAAGAGAAGAGACGTAATGTATGATCAGCTTATTAAGGTTAAAGGAATTGAAGTATCTAAACCAAATGGAGCATTCTATATGTTCCCAAATGCTGGTAAGTTACTAAAAATAAGTGGGCTCGACGTCAAGTCATTTGCAATAAGGCTAATTGAAGAAAAAGGTGTAGTCACAATACCTGGTGAAGTCTTTCCATTAAATATAGGTAAGGAATTTTTAAGACTAAGTTTTGCCGTAAACGAAGAAGTTATTAGAGAGGGTGTACAAAAAATTAGAGAGTTTGCAGAACAGATGATGAATTCCCGATAGTAAGATTGATGAGCTAAACTCCCATGGTCTGATTAGCAAGTTTAATTTCCACTTTTTCTTCAGTTGATTCTACTAGTTCAAGGTTAGTTATCTTTAGCGTCTTCATTATGTCCTCTTTTACCTCATTAATTAACTCAATAAATTGTCTATTTGCATATAATTTTACGCTAACTGGGGCATTCATTGATAATCTATTCTTAATCTTCTCTGATCTTATTAGAGAGTTTGTTTTCTTTATTACTTCCCCAAGTTCTCCTACTCTTTTATCCTCTTCGATATCATCCACTTTAGGCAATTCTTCTAGGAGAATACTCTTCTTATAACCAAATAACCTAGAATAGATTTCCTCTGTTATATGGGGTGCAATAGGATGTAGTAATATAATTATATCTCTTATTATCCTTTGTATAGTATATTTTGCAGACTTATCGTCTTCGAATAATCTATGTTTTATCATTTCTAAATATTCATCAGCTATGATCTCCCAGAAATAGCTATAGAGTTCTTGAAGTACCAAGTAAAAGTCGTAGTTCTTATATGCGTTTATTGCCTTCATTACAAATTTCTTATGTTCTTGTAAAATCCATTTATCTACTATATGTAGGCTTTCAGGTTTATCAAGTCTTTGATTCGCTATGAAGGGGTACACTAATCTACTCGCATTCCATAATTTCTGCAATAACATTCTTTTTCCCTTCACTATATCCCATTTAAATGGAAAATCATCGCCGATGCTTGCATCAAGAAGTGCCATTCTAATCGCATCTGCTCCAAATTCATCAACTCTATCCAATGGCGATACTACATTTCCCTTGCTTTTACTCATTCTAGTTCCATCTGGACCAAGGACTTGACCATGAATAAGGACTGTGGTAAAAGGTATATTATTAGCTAACATTAAAGTTCTAAAGAAGGTATAGAATAGCCAAGTCCTAATTATATCAGTACCTTGAAGTCTTAGTGATGCTGGAAAAGTTTTGTTGAAAACGTTTTTATCTTCATAGAACTTGGTTAGGAAAAGAACTGTTACGCTAGAATCAATCCACACGTCTGCGACATCGGTAACTGGTTTAAGATGTAATCCACACAATTGACATTTCTCTGATGGTGGGTTAGTTTTGATAGGATCTATTGGTAAATCTTTTTCTCTAGCGGGTGTTAAATGCCCATTTTCGCAGTACCAGAATGGCAATGGAGTACCATAAATTCTTTGCCTAGTTATATTCCAATCCCACTCTATACTCTTTATCCAATCCTCAAGATAATAGGACATTCTAGCTGGCTTAAATTTCATCTTTTTGTATTCTTCTAGCAATTTTTGTTTCTTATCTAGAACTTTAATGTATATTTGCTTTTTAACTAAGAATTCTACTGGAGACAGACAATCACTTCTCTCAACATGCGACAGTACATTATGTTTTATTTTCTCTACTTTTACGAGATACCCTTTAGTCTTTAGGATTTCAATCATTTTATTTCTTGCTTGTTCAATTTTCAACTCATCAAGTATACCATTTGTATTTATCATCCTTCCTTTTTCGTCCACTATAACCCTTGTCGGTAAGTTGTATTTCAATTGCCACTTTATATCTTGGGGATCACCATAGGTACTTATCATTACTGCTCCAGTTCCGAATTCCTTCTCCACGTCTGAGTCAGATATTATTTTTACCTCAATATTAAACACTGGTACTATTGCAATTTTTCCTACGAAACTCTTATATCTCTCATCATTTGGATTTACTGCCACAGCTTGAGTTGCAGCTAGTAGTTCTGGCCTAGTTGTAGCTATAATTATTTCTCCTCCTTCCTTTAATGGGAACTTTATATAAGCAAGAATTCCATCTTTCTCTAAGTAACCTACTTCACTTTGTGCTAAAGCAGTCTCACATTTAGGGCACCAAATTACTGGTCCTTCTCTCATTTCTATTAAATTCGTTTTATACATGTCAATGAGACTTTTTTGAATAATCTTTCTGTATTTTGGTTCATAGGTCTTGTATTCAAACCTTTCCCATTCTGGTCTATATCCTAGTCTAATCATTGCTTCTTTCATTTTCTTAATCATATCCTCTGTCCATTCTATACATTTTTGGAGAAATAGTTGCCTATTATCTTTTGGAATTCCTAACCTGTATTGTACTTTTAGTTCAGTTGGTAAACCTTGTGTATCCCATCCCTGAGGTAATAATACATTATATCCTTCTAATCTCTTAAACCTACCCATAGTATCAGCTATTGTAACCCAATATGCATGTCCCATATGAAGTTCTCCACTGGTAAAAGGAGGAGGAGTATCAATAACAAATCTCGGTGATTTATCATCCTCATCTCTGAATCTAAATACGTCCCTCCAATATTCTTCACTTAACCATATCTTTTGCCATTTTTCCTCGATTTCCTTAGGATTATAATGTTTTGGCCATTCTTCCATCTTCTTTAAAATCTCATCTTGGTTTAACAATAACTGACCACCTATACAGACGATTTTATATAAATATAAATTCGAATAGCTTATAAAATTTCGTAATGAGAATCGCAATTCTGGGAGGAGGAGTAGCAGGTTCTACTTTGGCATACTTACTTTCAAGAATTAGTAATGAAGTTACAATCTTTGATATTAACCAATACTACGTTAAACCATGTGGAGATATAGTCCCAAACGTTTATACACCCCCCTTTAATTGGAATGAAACGTTTGGTATAAAGAGGTTCTCCTTCTATATAGATGGGGAAAAAATTTACGATGTTGAATATAGGCATACTAAGTGGCTGGTTATAGATAAGTGGAAATGGATAAATGATATGCGAAAGAGTTCAAAAATAATAGTGACTCATGATCTTAATATTAAAGACTTTGATTACGTAATAGATAGTAGAGGGCCTTATCCAATGGATAGAGAGGTAGTTTATACTACTAGAGCCATAATAGAGACTGAGGAGTTTGACGATGAGGCCATATTGGAATTCGACACTCATTATACAGGTTTTTATTGGATATTTCCTAGCGGGGAAAATGAATATAATATCGGAGCTGGTTTTTTGGAATATAAGAATTCAAAGGAATTACTTTATTATTATTTGAGGAAGAAATTTAAGAATTTCGAAGTTAAGGATGTTAGAGGAGCTCCTATTAGTATTGGGAGTGTTAAAAATAAGAAGTTAAGGATAGGTGAGGCAAGAGGGCTTGTCTTCCCACTAAGCGGTGAAGGGATAAGGCCATCAGCTATTTCAGCTGAGTACACTTTTGAGGCTATATATAAAGAAAAAGATCTGGATGAGTTTCTTAACGATAAGCTCAGTATTATAGAGAAAAGAATTAAAATTCAGAAAATGCTACTAGATCTATATAGATATTCTAGTTTAAGTTTAAGAAAGACTTTTATGAGAATATTCTTTAAGAACGATGTTCTCATAGATACATATTTAGAAGATAAGATAGATTTGAATGGAATAATCGAATCCTTAAAGAGTGTGAGAGGGAATGGAAGTATTGTTAGAAAATTCTAGGAGCAGGAAAAATAAGCATGTATTAAGAACCTTCCTATTTAAAGTAGACGTAAATGGTGTAATACAGCAGATAGAATTGCCTGGGAAAGTAGTAAGACCTACATATAAGGTAGGTGAAGCAAAGATTGTAAATATTCCAAATAAAGGCACATACGTTTATCTTTTCCTTCTAAGGAATCTATACGGGCGTGTAATAGGTAGGATAATTGTAATTAATGATGGGAAAATCGTATTAGTAATGAAGTATAGGAAGTTAAAGTTAAAGCTAATAGATGGTGATGATAAATACGTAACAATTGTAAAAAGAATTTCCGAGCAACTTAAAATTCCGGTCAAGAAAATAAATATTAACAAGAAGAAGTGAGAAAATGTTTGAAGTGAGATTCAAGATTTTAGCCGAAGATCCTTTTAGAATAAAGTACTTGTCACAATCCATTAATGATGTATTTAAAGATCTATGTGAACCGGTAAAAATAGGAGCATCGTATATTTGTGCTCCGAATCAAGATACCCTCCTCTTGATCTATTTTAGTTCTCAGCTTTCAAAAGATATGAATGCGTCACTTAAAATAATGTCAAATAATGCGACGTATGTTGCTGAGATCATGAAAGAAGTTAATAATAGGTTAAGATCACAAGGTTTTTATATAACAATTTCGGAAACCTCTACTACTTCGTTATAGAGATTTAGGAGTAACTCCTCATTTATATTCTTATTATTAACCTCTACTATTGCATTACAAATGTAAGATGAGATTTTAGTTTTGCATATTATTAGCTTTCTCAATATTCCATTCTTTATTTCTTTATTTACATCCATATATACTAATCTTTCTTCATCTTCTGCATGTTTTCTTCTCTTTATTTCTTTATTTACATCCATATATACTAATACTATTTCATTCTCATAGATTACAGAAAAATTTAGACCATATATATTATAGTGTGTTACTGTCATAAAATCGGTACCAACTCAGTCCCACAATATGGGCACTTCCCCTTTAATCCTCTCTTATCTGCTTCGCAGAAGTATGCTGAATATTTCTTTTCACACTTAGGGCATTTGTAGATAATATCTGTCCCTATTACTAGTTTCCTATTACATATCCTACAATATACTGTTAACCATCCTAGATGCCCATATGCATTTGAGCCTCTATTTTTAATACTCATCTTATACCCACTACCACTTCATGCAAATTAACTTAAATTTTTATTCTCGACGTTATACCTTTGTCTACTTTAAAAGACTTTATAGTCTAAGAAGAGGTGTATTTATTAGATGAACTTAGCATCGTATTATAAGCTAGAACCTTTAAAAATTAACGATGTTGTTTTGCTTTATGCTTTACGCAGAACCAAAGAAGCTGAAATCATAGATGGAATTCGTGATTTGGAATCAATAATGCCGGATGAGGCTAATGATGTTGTAATAATTGAGGGAAGTAATGAGAAATATATCAATGGCAGATTTAATTTAGACTTTCAATTCTCTCGCCCATTAAATGTTATTTCCATAGGTGTTCCTCAATTTGCAAATGGAGATCAAGTTCAGATTACAAGAATTGATGTAAATATGAGCGATGTTATTGGTGGAGTTTTGGTTAAAAGAGATTTACCATTTATAGTATTCTTTACTCATAATGGTACTAAAATAATATCAATGTCAGATATTAATCCACCTATTCCTGAAAAGAAAGATAGTGTAAAGAGGGCTAAAAAGAAGAAAAAGAGGAGTAAAAAGCGTGCTAAGAAGTCTAGTTCAAAATCCAAGAGTAAGAGCAAGAGTTCTGGAAAGAGTTGACGAATTTAGGTTAAATAATTTATCAAATGAGGAAGTGTGGTTTAGGGAACTCACATTATGTTTGCTAACTGCTAACTCATCTTTCATTTCGGCTTATCAGGCCCTAAACTGTTTGGGAGACAAAATCTACTACGCTAATGAAGAAGTAATCAGAAGTATTCTTAAATCATGTAAATATAGATTTTATAATTTAAAGGCAAAATATATTATTATGGCTAGGGAGAAGGTATATGGAAAGTTAAAAGAGGAGATAACGCCTTTAGCTGATAGTGATCAACAATTGGCTAGGGAGAAGTTATTAAACATAAAAGGAATAGGGATGAAAGAAGCTAGTCACTTTCTTAGGAATGTTGGTTATTTCGATCTGGCAATTATAGACAGACATCTTATAGATTTTATGAGGAGAATAGGTGCGATAGGAGAAATTAACGTTAAACATTTATCAAAAAGTCGCTATATATCTTTGGAGAGTGTTTTGAAAAGCATCGCTTTAAATTTAAATATAAGTGTAGGTATATTGGATTTGTTTATATGGTATAAGGAGACTAATACTATAGTTAAGTAGCAATAAAAAATATAAACCAGTAGTTGTAGTTTGATATGAATCATAATGCAAAACCCTAGTATGCTGAAAAGGGAGTTCGAATTTACTCAACTTTTAAGAAAATTAGATCTTATTATTATTTTATTCTCCTCATTTTTCTCAAGCTCATTCTCATCATCATGTTAAACTAAATCATATTCTTGAAAATTTCAGGTGGTATGTATGGAAACTATACAGGGTATAAACTCTATAAACAAATTAGATTTCAAAGTATTAATAACTGATCCAGTAGATCACTACATGATAAAAACTTTACAAAACAATGGATTAATAGTTGACTATAAACCTGAAATTTCAAGAGAGGAATTACTAAAGATAATAGACCAGTATCAGGTTTTAGTAGTAAGAAGCAGAACTAAGGTAGATAAGGAGATAATCCGTTATGGGACTAATCTTAAGATTATAGCCAGAGCCGGGATAGGGCTAGACAATATAGATACAGAAGAGGCATCCAAGAGAAATATAAAAATAGTATATGCAGCAGGGGCTTCTACAGATTCTGCAGCAGAACTAACTATAGGATTACTTCTTACAGCAGCTAGAAAACTATATGATTCCATGAATATGGCAAAGGGTGGCATATTCAAGAAAATAGAGGGAATTGAGTTAGCAGGTAAGACTATAGGTGTTATAGGATTCGGTCGAATTGGTACCAAAGTAGCTAAGGTATGTAAGGCATTAGATATGAACGTAATTGCGTATGATGTTATCGATATAAAAGAAAAGGCGAATATGCTTGGAGTCAAGGTAGCTGAAAGTTTAGACGAATTGTTAAAGAACTCAGACGTAATAACCTTTCACGTTACAGTAGGTAAAGACGCTAAACCAATCCTTAATAAAGATACATTTAATTACGTCAAAGATAATACAATCATAATCAACACCAGTAGAGCCGTAGTAATAGATGGTAAGGCATTACTAGAATATATTGATAAAAAGCAACTAACTTATGCTACAGACGTTTTGTGGAACGAACCTCCTAAAGAAGATTGGGAGATTAAATTATTGAGACATGAGAGAGTGATAGTAACTACTCACATTGGTGCTCAAACTAAAGAAGCACAGTATAGAGTAGCAGTAGTCACAACAGATAATCTCATCACTTCTTTAAAAGAAATCGGTGTTCTCAAATGATGCTAATTCCCGGTCCAGTCAATGTTCCTTATAGTGTTCTACAAGCTTCTCTTCATTTAGTGAATCATAGATCAGAGAAATTTAGAGAAACTGTGAAAACATTAGAGTTTCTGATGAATAAACATTTTGGATCTACTCGTGTTGCACTATTAAGTGGCTCCGGTACCTTAGCTGTAGAATCTATGGTCTATTCAATGGTAAAAAGAGAGGAGAAAGTATTAACATTCCCTTATGGCGAGTTCGGACACAGATTAAAAGAATCGTTAGTTAGACGTGGAGCAAAGGTAATTAGTTACGAGAAAAAAATAGGGGAATCCTTTACACTTGAGGAAATAAAAAAGGCTATTGAGGAAAATAAAGACGCTACTACAGTAGCGTTAGTTCATAATGAGACTAGCACGGGTATAGCATTTAGAGACCTTCAAAAGATAGCTGATGTTGTAAAAAGTGCAGGATTAAAGCTTCTTATTGATTCAGTATCAGGGTTTGCTGCCTATCCGCTATATGTTAATCAGTGGAAAATTGATTGTGCAGTAACTGGCAGCCAGAAAGCTTTAGCAAGCATACCTGGGGTAGGATTCGCTGCGTTGTCTGATGAGGGCATGAATGAATTGGTAGAATCCGATTTACCTAGTTATCTAGATTTATCACTTCATTTAAAGTTTCAAGATAAAGGAGAGACACCATTTACTCCTACGGTAGGAGCATTTTTTGCTTCTAGAAGGGCTGCTGAATTACTGGATAAAGAAGGAATAGAAAATAGATGGAAGAGGCATGAAGCTTGTGCAAGGTATTTAAGGCGAGTAATGTCGACGATGGGATTTAAATTGTTAGGCAATGATGCTAATTTCTCCAACACGGTAGTTGCAGCGTTTCCTCCTATTCCTTTAGATACATTTATGTCAGAGCTAAAGAAGAGAAATATTGAGATTACTAAGGGTATGGGTGAATTAAGGGATAGAATAGTAAGAATAGGGATTTTAGGTGTAGTTGATGATAGAGCAATTAGAAGATTAGTTAATAGTATAAGTGAAATAATTAAAAAGAATGTTGAGTTTGAAATTCCAAAAGAATGTGAGTTGCCGGAAGAGTTAAAAGTTGAAGTTTTATGGGATTAGAGAGGGGATGGAATTTTGTCCCAGGATTTACGTTTTAATGAAGTTTTTGTTTCTCTATGGCAGAATAAACTAACTAGATACGAGATTGCCAGAGTAATAAGTGCTAGAGCATTACAACTAGCCATGGGTGCACCAGCCTTAATTGATATAAATAACATAAGTTTGACTGATGTTATTAGTATAGCTGAGGAGGAGTTTAAGAGAGGAGTTCTTCCAATAACTATTAGGAGAAGATTACCAAATGGAAAAATAATTTTATTATCTCTTAGAAAGAGTTAAATAAGATGAATTTATGTAATGTAAACAACTATTACCTTATAATTGCAGAAAAGTCAAAAGCAGCTAAAAAAATTGCTGAAGCTCTTTCAGAGAAACCTATTTTATGTAGAAAATACAACGTTAACTATTGGATAATAAAAGATCATGATAACAATAAATATGTTATTGTCCCTGCGGCAGGACATCTTTTTGGGTTACAAGGGAAGAGTGGTTTCCCTGTATATGATGTCGACTGGAAACCTTTATGGGAGATTGATAAGAATAGTTATTACACAAAAAGGTACTATCAACTTATCTCGTCTCTTAGCAAGTACGCTTTAGGCTTTATCAATGCATGTGATTACGACATAGAAGGTTCTGTAATTGGCTATTTAATAATCAAATATCTGGGTGATACTAAGAAGGCTAAACGAATGAAATTTTCAGCGCTGACTAAAAGTGACATATTATTGGCATTTAGAAATGTGTCTACATTAGATTACGATATGATAAACGCTGGAGTAGCTAGGCATAAAATTGACTGGTTATGGGGAATTAATGTTAGTAGAGCTCTTATGATTTCTTTACAAGATTTCGCAAAGAAAAGAGTGATATTAAGTGCGGGCAGGGTTCAAAGCCCAACTCTCGTCCAAGTTGTCAGCTCGGAAATTGAAAGAAACCTATTTATTCCATTACCTAAATTCACTGTTTCAGTTATTGTAAAAATTAAAGATTATTCACTGAATATTAAGATAAATAAAGAATTCGAAAAACTTGCTGAAGCAAACGAATTTTTGAATAGATTAATAAATAAAACCGTAAAAGTTACGCAAGTTGAAAATAAGATTAGAATATTAGAAAGACCTCCTCCATTTAATCTCACTGATCTCCAAGTAGAAGCTGGCAGAATATATGGTATATCTCCATATAACGTAGAACGTATAGCAGAAGATCTTTATTTGGACGGATTAATAAGTTACCCAAGAACTAATAGTCAAAAAATACCTTCAACTATTAATATTTACAATATAATCAAAGGTTTGGAGAATAGTTCGTATAGAAAGCTAGTTAATTTAGTGAGGAAAATTACAGGAGGGAAATATATAGTTAGGCAAGGCGTTAAGGACGACCCCGCACATCCCGCAATTCACCCTACTGGCGAATCTCCTAAAAATTTACCTAATAACAAATTCAAGATATATGACCTAATAGCAAGAAGATTTTTGGCTTCAGTATCTGCCGATGCTAAACTATCAAACACTATTTACACCTTGAAAGTGGCTGATTTTCCCTTAGAGTTCTCAGTCTCATATACAAAAATACCAGAGAGAAATTGGCTAGATATATATCACTTTCATAATGTAAGAGAAGATACTCCAATACTTCTCTCAAAAGGTGATGAGGGTATAATTTCAGATGGAAAAGTAAATATTAGTTTAAGTAAACCCACTTCTAGATATACAAAGGTTTCATTACTTAAATGGATGGAATCTTCTGACTTAGGTACAGAGGCTACTAGAGGAAGAATAATTGAGATCCTAGTGAAGAGGAGATATTTGACTAGTAACGGGCGCTATATAGTCCCGACAAAATTAGGTTTCTATATTGCTGAGCTATTAAACAAATTTTTCCCGGATATAGTTGATGTTAGAATGACTGCAGATATGGAAAATAAATTAGAAATGATAAAGACTGGCAAAATTTTAGAAAGCGAGGTTATTAAAGAAAATATAGAAAAATTAAATAAATTTATAGAGGAATATAAGGCAAATAAAGATAGAGTAGGAGAGTCCTTAGCTAAAGCTTTAGGCCTCATAAAAATTGTAAAGTGTAAATTTTGTGATCTGGAGCAGTATAAGGATGGATTATGTAAATATCACTATGAAGCCAAAACTAAGCTTTTAGATGCTGTGAGAATTTGGGAGGAAAGGACAAAATACGATCATAAAAAGATTTTAAAGAGAATCAGTAGTAGTAAATCAACGGGTAAATACGTAAAAGATATAGTAACTTACATGCTTAACATGAATGATGAAAGTCATGCCAATCTGAAAAGATGAGGTAAGCTCTGGGGTAACTGAGTTCCTATAATGCCTTAAACTTCTCTGTCCACGCCTCATAAGCCTTTATTAATTCTGGATTAACACTTGGCATTCTGACTTTTAATATATCCTTAAAGTCCTGGAGTGTAATTGTTCTTGGTTCACCTAAATTATTCTTAAACATTTCTTTGACAACTTTTATATGTGCAGCTTGAACTATATCCCTAATATCGCTCGCCGTGTATCCTTCAGTTAATTTGGTTAACTCTTCTAGGCTTACCTCAGTATCCAATTTAATCTTCGAAGTATAATATTTGAATAGCGATAATCGTTGTTCATAATCAGGTAATGGTACATATATTCTTTTTTGAAATCTTCTTAAGAAGGCTTCATCTAACCTCCAAGGCTTATTTGTAGCACCTATAACATATACTTTATAGTTTTCTGATTTGTCCAAAAGCCCATCCATTTCCTTCAGAAATTGATTTCTTACTCTTGCTTCTCCTCCTACCTCAGTAGAGTAAACTCCTAGCAATGCGTCTAGCTCATCTATAAATATTATAGTAGGCTTGTTTTGCTTTTTAGACTCTTCCCTAGCCATTTTGAATACATTTGCTACATTTTTTTCAGCTTCTCCTAACCACTTTGACATTACTGACGCAGCATCTAGTTGTATGAAAATGGAGTCTATCTCATTTGCTACTGCTGCAGCTATCATAGTTTTACCACAACCTGGAGGACCATATAGCAAAATTCCTCTTGGCCAGCCTAAGGGGAATAAATCTGGTCTCTTAGTTGGGTATATTATTGCTTCTCTTAATGCCTCCTTCACATCATCTAAACCAACTATATCTTTAAACGAGACCTTTGGTTTCTCGGTAACTACCACTTCCTCAGGTGTAGTTGTACCATCTCCTCCACCATCACTAGAGGCTGGCAAGACTTTTTCCAGATAACTTATTCTTTTCTTGTACTCATTAATCATCTGCTCATACGCAGTTCTCGCTACTGATTCTGGATAAAGGACTATGATCTGGCTCAAAACCTCTATGGCTTTCTTATAATACGTTATTGCATCCTCTACCTTACCCTCCTTATCAGCTTTTACTGCAAGGATAGCATATTTTCTAGCCATATCTTCTAGCATTACTTGAGCACTCATCTACATAACCCCCTATTAACTCTCTACCGCTATTAACCCCTTACTCTTTAACACTTCAAGAAGCTTTACTACTTCCTGTTTTTCAACACCATATACTTTGCTAAAGTGCTCTATATCTAAGAAGCCACCATTATTTACTATGTAATCCAATAGTTCCCTTTCAGTGATCTTTCTTACCGCGGGTCTAGATTGCGACACTCTTGACGATTGCTCTATTGGTGGGTGTGGTAAATCTGGCAATAGTTCCCTAACTTTTACTTCAGCCATTTTTTGTGCTTCATCCAAAATTTGTCTAGCTTGCTCATCTACTACCGCAGGAACTACTCCTCTATCATTTATTGCACCCGTTTCTACTGCTATGCCATTTACACTGCTTATGATAGAGTCTAAGGCTATTGCAACTTCTGGAGCAATCCCTTTTATTTGATCCTTCAAATCTCCCAATATTTTAGCAACGGGATATAATACCAAAGAAACGCCTTGCAGCTCTTGTACGGTATCTAGTTTTAGTCTAACTTTCTCAATAGCTAAGAATGCTGTATAAATTACCTTTATTATTCTTCTAATATCAGCTATTTCTTGAGCATATATTTTAGCTTTTGCATCATCCCCTTCTACTTGTGCCCTTACTACTTTCTCAAATAATTCCTTATCTCTATCCTTTAACCTTCTTATGGCTTCTTCTAATCTGGTTTGTTGATCTTTTAATTTTAGTGATATCTCAGTGAGTATCTTACCTAGTTGAGCCTTTCGCCTCTTCTCATTGTTAAAAATAAATGGTAACTTATCAAACATTCTAACTCACTAGTTTAGTTAAAGAGTATTTATTACCTTTACCGGTATTGGCAATGGTATTTCCGATTTGGACTGATCGCTCTTTGCCTCACCTTGTTGTGAGGTAGACAAGGAGCCTAAAGGCTTAAGTTCTATAGATTCTTTATCCAACGAGTCTAATCTATCTAAAGTTTTTCTAATATCATCTCTTTCTAATGTATAACTATCCTTCGACTGCCTCAGAACTTCCATTGAACCTTTATACGCATTTTCTGGAATCTCAGATGAGATATAACTCATCTTTAGTGAGATCACCGCTTTATCTATATGAGCTAATTGATCTTCTATATCATTAAGTCTCGATTTTAATTTTCCTTTTAACTTGTTCTGGTCGTCCTTTACCTTTAACATCTCCGTATCAAGTTTCCTTTTCATGTCATCATAATCGCTTTTAGGAATCTCTTGTTTATTGTATAATTCCTCTAACGCTCTCTGCCTTTTTCTAATTTTTTCCATTAGGCTTAATATTCTTATTGCTTCTGCTTTCCAATCTGGGAGAATTAATATACTATCTCCATCTAATTTTATCCTTTCTGGTCCCATAGTCAAGATAGAAGAACCTTGAGTTACCTCAATCCCAGTTATACTTCCATCTATCTCGCTGTATACGTGAATTAGGTATCCGAACTCCCTTCCATAAATGTCTTTAACCTTTTGTCCAATAAATTTCGTTAGTACTTCGTACGATACGGGCATGGTAATACTCCTCAAAAATATTTGGTCTTTTAAGTAATACTTATAAAGATTGGGGCTCTTCAGACAGCGGAGACTCGTCATCTAATAGGAGCTTTTAACCTTCATCATCAACAGGGAATATTATGTGACGAAGCTTAAAAAGCATAGTGAACATTAATTATTATTTCGAATAGAGTTATGTCAACTCAAGCTCTTAGTAATATATCCTCGCAGCTTTCTCATCTAGTAGGCAACCTGAACATAGAGCCAATAAGCTATATACTAGTTCTTATAGGCTTCGCTCTTTTGCTTATTATTATAATAGGTGGTATAATTTATGGTTTAACGAAGGCAGCTAGAGCAGTGCCATCAATGTCAACTAAGGAGTTCATATTGTTCTTACTAGGAATAGCAATTTTCCTTGTAGTGTTAGGGATATTATTGCCTTAAAGATAAAAATATTTTCCTCCATATTCCAATCCAAATTTATTTTCTATTTCTAACAGTTTATTATATTTGCTAGTTCTTTCTCCTCTTGCTGGTGCACCAGTCTTTATGAAATCTGATTCAATTCCCACTGCAAATTCTGCTATGAAATTGTCTTCCGTCTCTCCACTTCTATGACTAGTTACTAACTTTATTGAGTTCCTTCTAGCAAGATTAGTAAATTCAAATGTTTCAGATATTGTACCGACTTGATTAGGCTTAACTACAACACCTTTAGTTGATCTCTTTTCTATACCTATTTTTAGATATTTTATATTCGTAGTATATAGGTCGTCTCCGATGACGATTGTTGAATTTAGTTTATTTTGTAGTTCACCGAACATATCAAAAGAATTCTCTTCGAATGGATCTTCTAAGTACACTATGGGATATTCTTTAGCTAAGTCGAGGTAAAATTCAAGTAATTGAGTGGGATTCAATTCTTTGCCATCTATTATATATTTCTCTTTCTTAGGATCGTAGAAATCACTTGCTGCAGGGTCCATTCCCATATATATTTTTCCTTGATAGCCTGCGTTATTTATTGAAGTATATATCAGATCTAAGGCCTCTCTAGTCTCTTCTAAAGGTGGAGAGAATCCTCCTTCATCTCCAACTGCTGTGTAAATTTTACCATATCTCTCTGATATTAGCCCTTTTAGATTTCTATATACTTCTATGGCAGCGAAAAAAGCTTCTTTAAAAGTATTAAACTTAATTGGTAATATGATAAATTCTTGTATTTTTAGCTTATTTCCAGCATGTAAGCCGCCATTTATTATATTGAGTAAAGGTATTGGGATTTTAGGTAATCGAGGCCCAGCTATGTATTTAAAAACCTCTAGGCCCAAGGCCTTAGAAGCTGTTTTTAATGCAGCTATGGATGTTGCAATTATTGTGTTTCCTCCTAATTTAGACTTATTCTCAGTGGAGTCTATATCTATTAGTATTTTGTCGATTATACCTTGTTCTCTTACATCGATTCCGTGTAACGCAGGATCTATTATGTAATTTGCAATATCCACGGCTCTCTTCACCGTAAGCCCATTTTCATCCCTGACTTCGATTGCCTCTCTTGTTCCTTTAGAAGCTCCTGCTGGCGCATCCCCAAAGGATTCAACACCGTCATTAGTTCTTACAAAAACTCTTATGGTGGGATTGCCCCTAGAATCTATGATTTCTAATCCCTTAACCTTCTCTATGGAAAAACGGTTAATCATATTTACTGAAGCGAATTAGTAATAATTAAATGTTAACTCCTAGCATGGCCTCGATAGTGTTTTTAGCATATGGTTTACTTTCCCTCATTTTCTCTAGATTTTTAAAAGATAAAATAAGTAACGAACGACTATTTCTAGTTGCATGGTCTTTAGCACCTCATCTGGTAGGTTTAACATACTCATCTTCTGTTTTAATTACACTGCTGGTTTTGATGTCTTTATGCATTAATTTATTTATTGTTTATAAAGGGAAGTTTAGAATTATATACTCAGGAGTTACGTTCTTATTTATGGCAGTAATTATACAGATATTTATTAATCCTTTAACTGGATTATAGAACTGATGCCAAAAAAGAAACAATTTGACCCATACGTTTGTCCAAATTGTGGGACAAAGGTAGAGAAGGCACAGAAAACATGGCAGCTAGTTTCACCTCTTCCAGATTCTTACGGCAGAATTACAATAACAGTTATGGGTTCTTTTGTTTGTCCGAATTGTGGCCATAAATGGAAATCTGTGGTGTCTAAGATAAAGGCGGGAGGTTCTTCGGTAGAGATTGAAGGTAAGAAGGGCGTTAAGAAAATACAATCTAAGGATTCTGAGGAAAAAGCTAATGAAGGGGAGGTTATAGAATTAGACTTAAGTGATTTAGATGAAGATGAAGAAGAGTGATATAATCATTATTTTATTTATTGCATTGATATATATTTTAATGTTTTCTAACATCGTACAAAGTGCGAGCGTAGAAGGAGTTTCAATGTATCCCGTATTTCAAAACGGTGCATTAACTTTTTACGTTAAACCAATTTCCATTAATGTAGGTAATGTGATAATATATAAATCTCCGTATTTTAATAACTACGTAATTCACAGAGTGATAGCTACAGATAATGGTTATTATATTACTCAAGGTGTAGACAAAATAACTAATCCGATACCAGATAATAGGATTGGACTAGAACCAGCTAGTGGTATACCGAAAAATTTAGTGGTAGGGAAGATAATAGAGTTTGGTAATTTTACATTTTCAATACCTTATCTTGGATACATATCCATACTTTTCTCATCTATTATTTAAGGTAATTTATTTTACCCATCCTCCTCAGCTTTAACACTCTATACGTTGGCGTTATAGTAGAAGGGTGATTAGCATAAGCTTGATCTAATCTTGCAATACTTGTATTACTAGGACTTTTTAGAAGTTGTTCTGGGTTTCTTTTAGCATCCTCTACGATCTTTTTGAGAGCTTCAGCAAACATATCTAAAGTTTCTTTACTCTCTGTTTCCGTGGGTTCTATCATTAACGCTTCTTCAATAATCGGTGGGAAGTATATAGTTGGAGCGTAAAATCCGCTATCAAGTAAGGCTTTTGCAACATCGTTAGCGCTTACTCCATAATTTTCCATTAACTGTTTCACGCTGAATACTACCTCATGCTTTCTATGTCTATTTGGTGCAATTAGCTCCAGCTCTTTAATGTCTCTTAACTTAGCTATGAGATAATTGGTTGCCAAAGTGCTCATTTTGCCTACCATTTGAACACCTTGGGGTCCTAATCCTAATAGGTATGCGAAACTACGCGCTAAATTACCCACATTACCGTAAAATGTAGCTATCTTACCAACACTATTCTTCGGAATCTTACTTAATCTATACTTTCCATTTACTTTCTCTACCATTGGATATGGGAGGTAATTAACAAGTTCACCCTTTGCACAAATTGCTCCAGCTCCAGGTCCACCTCCTCCATGTGGAACAGCGAATGTCTTATGTAGATTTAAATGCACAATATCAAATCCCATATCCCCTGGTCTCGCAATACCTAATACTCCATTTAAATTAGCTCCATCATAGTATAGTATTGCATTTGCAGAATGTATTATCTTAGAGATTTCCAAGATATTCTCTTCAAATAATCCCAACGTATTTGGATTGGTTAGCATAAAACCTGCAGTTTTATCATTTACGATCTCTCTTAAGATATCCATATCCACAAGCCCTTCTCCATTTGATTTCACATACATAACCTTGTATCCAGCCATTGCAGCACTTGCAGGATTAGTTCCGTGAGCAGTATCTGCAACTAGCATTGTATCTTTATAATTTCGATTGTGATCCTCATGATATTTTTTAATCATTAGTACTCCAGCGAACTCACCAGCAGATCCAGCAGGTACTTGTAAGCTACATTCATCCATACCAGTTATTTCACTAAACCAATTCTGAAGTTCGTAAATCATCTCTAGTATTCCTTGAACATGATCCTCATCTTCTAAAGGGTGATGTGATTCCGTAATCGCCGTTGCTTTTTCCTCAATTTTTGGATTATATTTCATTGTACATGAACCTAATGGCATAATTCCAACATCTACGCCAAAATTCATCTGAGATAATCTAATGAAGTGCCTTACTACCTCTAGCTCGCTTAAACTAGGCAGATTCGGTCCATTCTCCCTCAGTAGATTTTTAGGTATTTTCATTTCCTTTATCTCGCTTCTTATCTCATCATCCTTATTTATCAAGAGACCTTGTCTATTTGCACCACTATTGTTTAGCTCAAATATTAAAGGCTCGTCCCATTTAGCTTGTCTCCACACCATTTATCATCTCTTGTATCGTTGATACTAATAGATCTATTGACTTCTTATCATGAACTTCCGTTACGCAAAAGAGAGATGTATAATCGGACAATTTTAGTCCCCCTTGTAGTTTTCTTTCTTTTAGTTTGTTACTTATTTTATCATATTCTATAGGAAATCTAATTGCAAATTCCTCAAAAAAGTCCGACCTAAATGGCATGCTTACGTTATCTATTTCAGTCAACTTTTTAGCAGCGTAGTGGCTTCTGAAGTAAATCTCCTCTGCAAGCTCTCTCATTCCCTCTTTTCCTAACAAGCTTAAATAGACGGCATTAGCTATAGCAAGTAAGGCTTCGTTTGTAGTTATGTTAGATGTTGCCTTTTCCCTCTTGATGAATTGTTCCCTAGTTTGAAGAATTAGCGTAAATCCCATTTTGCCATTTGTGTCTTTTGTAATTCCCACTATTCTACCTGGCATTTGTCTTACCAAACTCATATCCCATCTTACTGCAAATACTCCCATTAAAGGTCCTCCAAAATTCAATGGAAGCCCTAATTCTTGACCATCACCCACAACTATATCAGCTTCGTAGCTTCCAGGTGGCTTTATTAGACCAAGTGAAAGTGGGTTAACTCCCACAATACTTAATGCTCTTTTATGTTTGGCAACATCAATTACATGTTCAATATTACTTTCAAAGATCCCAAAGAAATTTGGTTGTTGTATATATATTGCAGATATGTCATCGATATTAGATTTCTTCTCCAGATCCTCTAAATCAAGTTCGCCAGAATTCTTATCATATTTAACTTCCTCTATTTTTATCCCCTTTCCTCCAATCCATGTTCTTACTACTTCTTTATGAAATGGGTTAGCATTTTCAGGAACCAATACAGTCTTTTTCCCATTTATTCTATTAGCCATCAGTACGGCCTCAGCTAAAGCTGAACCCCAATCATACATCGAAGCGTTAACTACATCCATGTCTAGTAGCTCAGCCATTAAACTTTGATATTCAAACAATGCTTGTAATAGGCCTTGAGAAATTTCTGGTTGATACGGAGTATATGATGTATAAAACTCTGATCTACCTATGATAAATTTCACTACATTAGGGATGTAATGGGGACAAATACCAGCTCCAATAAAAGGTGGCGCTTGTAGCTCTACGTTTTTCTTCACTTTTTCATTGATTTCTTTTTCAATTTCATATTCTGATAGTGGTTTGCCTTTTGCTACGTTCAATAATCTATTTATTTTGATTTCAGCCGGTATATCATTAAACAACTCGTCAAGGGAGTTTACCCCTATCTCTTTCAGCATCTCATCTATTAGGTCTAGGTTTGGAAGCCAAGGATGCTTATACATAAGCCTTAATACAACTTTAAGACATTTTTAATATATGTTTGTTTCACCTTTCCATGACCTTGAGGAAAAGTTGGGAGCTAATTTTGGAGAATTCGCTGGCTGGGAAATGCCAATGAGCTTTACCAGTTATGCAGAAGAGCATATGAGTGTGAGAAGTTCAGTAGCGTTTTTCAACTTATCTCATATGGGCAGACTAAGAGTTAAAGGTAATCCAAAGGAGTTTGAAATGTTAGTAGCTAAGGAAGTTAGCAAGACGAATTCTGGAAATATGATAGGGCCTACTGCATTTTTGAACGATAAGGCTGGCTTTAAAGATGATGTAATGGTTTATAAAGTATCTGAGAATGAATGGTTAATTGTAACGAATGCAATAAATAGAGAGAAAATTGTAAATTGGATAAAATCCAATTCAAATTTGGATGTAGATGATTTAACATTCAAATATGGCATGATTGCTATTCAAGGTAGGAAATTAGAAGAAATTTTAGGTAAAAATGAATTAAAACCGTTAGAATTTAAGCTTAATACTAAATTTATGGGATATGACGTTTTTTTAGTTAGTAAATCTGGATGGACAGGGGAGAATGGGTTAGAAGTTTGGGTTACATTAGATATTGGCAGACAACTAATTATGGATTTAGTGAAAATCGGAATAAAGCCTGCTGGTTTGATTGCAAGAGACAGTTTAAGGCAAGAGATGGGATTTGTTCTTTATGGAGAAGATATTGATGAGACCATTACTCCGGTTGAAGCAAGATATTGGGTTTTCTCGCTGGAAAAGGATTTCATAGGAAAAGATAGTTTAGTTGAACGTATAAAGAGTGGTATCGAGAAAGTTAGGATAGGCTTTAAGATGAAAAAAGGCAAGAGGATTATACCTAGGCATCCATCTAAGATATACTCACTTGGAAATGAGGCAGGATATGTGACGAGTAGTACTTTTTCTCCTTACTTAAATAGAGTCATAGGTATGGGTTATGTAAATCCCAAGTACTTCTATCTAGGCTATAATCTGGCAGTGGAAATTAGAAGTAAACAGTATGATATAAAAATTGACGAGTTTCCATTTATCTAGGTGAATATTAGATGAAAGTAGGTAGATATGTAGTTCTGACAGATAGACTATATACGGAGACTGATGAATGGGTAGTACTTTCCAACGATAACGTGGTGGTGGTTGGAATAACTGATTATGCGCAAAAGAAGTTAAGAGATATAGTAGGAATTGAATTACCTCAGCTGCAGAAAGAGGTAAAGGCAGGAGAATCTGTGGGAGTTATAGAATCTGTAAAAGCCGCAGCAGATATTTTCTCTCCGTTAAGTGGGATAATAGTTGAGGTAAACAGTAAATTACTTGAGCATCCAGAGATAATAAATAAGGATCCCTATGGTGAAGGCTGGATTTTCAAGTTAAAGGCGTCTAAACTATCAGAGGAAAAGGAAAAACTACTTAGCCCAGAAAAGTATATTGAAAAAATAAAGGGTGGATGAATTGAGTGAAGCGTTTGAAATTAGGGAAAGATACGTTCCTCAGATAGGTAGACCATCGTATTTATTAGTGAGCTTACCAGATGCTGGCTTAGTAGGTAGTATATCTGGAGAATTTTTGATTAATTCTCTAAATTTAAAAGAATATGGAGAAATTTACTCACACAAATATTTGCCCCCCATTTCTCATGTAGTTAACGGAGTAGCTAAGTCACCTATACGTTTATATCACTATGATAACTTCCTTTTACTTCATTCTTGGGTTGCAATCCCAGCAAATAGTATACATCATTTGGCAAATTTAGTTGTAGACTATGCAGAGAAATATGGGATACAGACAATAATATCGATAACCGGAGTCCCAGTGCCAAATAGATTAGATCTAGAGAAGCCAACTCCCTATTGGGTGGTTAGTTCTGAGGATTTCGCTAAAGAGTTAGATAGTTTGAATTTAATGAAGAAATTTGTAGAAGGTTACGTAACTGGGCCTTATGCTCCTATTTTATTCGAATCCGCTAAAAAGTTTATCAAGAATTTGGTTATAGTAGTTGAATCATTTCTAGATTTGCCTGATCCCGAAGCCGCTGCAGTAGCCTTAGATATAGTATCTAAGATGTTAGGATTTAAAGTTGATACTTCTTCCTTACTTAAAGAAGCAGAGGAAATTAGAGTAAGAATTAAGGGCTTGATGCAACAGACAAGACAAGAACTCCCAAACTATTCTGGATTGCGTCCATACACATATGCGTGACCTTCAATGCCTGCATACAAGGACTTATATGATATGGTAAAGTCAATGATAGAAAAGGAAATAAGCAGGATGGAGAAAGAGTTCCGAAGGATAGAGAGCGAAATTAAAGAGGAAATTGAAAAATACAATGTTCCCCTATATTCCTTTTATGAATCTGAGGATTTCTATTACTACTTGATCGACATTCCTAATGTTGACACATCTACAATATATGTAAAAGTTGAAAACAATAATAGTCTAAAAATCAGTTGTAAAGATAAGAGTAATAAGAAGTATGTTCTAAATGTAAAGGTACCAGAGGATGCTGATATTGATAGTTTATCTGTTACAAGAGTAAAATGGTTAGTTAAAATTACTGTAAAGCGTAGAAAAGATTAAGTATTAGCTTTTCTAAGAGTTTGAAAGACTTTTATAAACACTGTTTAAGAAAATAATATAGAGGGACTACTTTTGAGTGAGGAAAAAATAGCCAGGGATATAGAGACTAGAAAAGTCCAGAAATTAGGTTCTTCATCATTATTTATCACACTTCCGAAAAAATGGATAAATAAATGGAGCATAAAGCCGGGTGACAAGGTAATTCTTGAGGCCTTGGATGATGGTAGTTTAAGGCTAATAGCAGAGAAGGTTAAGTCTAACGCAGGGAAAAAGACAATATTAGTTGATGCAGACTCGTTAAAACAGCCATTAATTAATATAATTCCATGTCTATACATTTTAGGATTCGATGAAATAGTTTTTGAAACAAAGAAAGATTTCACTAAAAAGGATTTCGAAGATGTTCTCTACATATCTAAACATCTAGTTGGAGCAGAAGTTGTTGAGAATTCCGAGAAAAAAATCAAATTAGAGTGTTTACTAGATACAGAGAAAGTCGGAGTTGAATCCTTACTGAGACGTATATTAAATATTATCTCAAAAAGAATTGACGAAGTATCCAAGTTTCTAACTAATTTTAATACAACCCATCAAATCGGTATAACTAATAATGACGATTTAAGGAAAATATATTTGATGTTACTTAGGAGAATAATAGGAAATAAGTATCAATCCAGTAGTACGGAATATTATAGGAATTCATTTATTTTATTGAATATATCTATTTTGACAAATATAGATTATATAGTGTCAAAGATTTCTGAACTTAGAGGTAACTTTGATGTTAGCCCGAGCCAGACGGATACGTTAAAATCGATTTTCACTAGTATAAATGATGTATTAGATGAGATAGTGATGAGCGTCTTATTCCCTAGTGTAAAAAGAATATCAAATGGATTCAATCTAATATCGCAAATAAGACAAAATCTCTTAAAAATCAAGGATTCCTTACCGAGCTCATTTAATTTGTATTTAGAAGATTTAGTAAATCTATTAGAAAATGCTCTAAACAATTCCATGTGTGGGATTTTCTTAGAGGACTTACCTTGGATAGAAAAAGATTTAACGGCGTAAAAGGAGAGGATAGAGTATGGTAACGTTAAAAATAGAGGATTTACATGTAGAGGTTGAAGGCAAAGAAATACTTAGGGGTATAAATCTTGAAGTTAAGAGCGGAGAAATACATGCATTAATGGGTCCAAACGGGAGCGGTAAGACTTCATTGTCCTTGGCGTTAATGGGACATCCCAAATATAAAATTACTAAGGGAAGGATAACATTAGATGGTGAGGATATAACTAATTTAGAACCTCATGAGAAAGCTAAAAGAGGTCTTTTCTTGGCCTTTCAAAATCCGATAGAAATTGCCGGAGTTAGGTTATCGACACTTTTAGTTGCAGAGTACAATAAGGTAAGTGGTGCCAACACTTCAGTAATGGAGGTAATATCAAAAGTTAAAAATATTAGCAAAGAAGTTGGAATAGCAGATTCTTTATTGAATAGGGGAGTGTTTGAAGGCTTTAGTGGTGGTGAAAAGAAGAGGGTAGAAATCCTACAAATGCTTCTATTAAAGCCTAAGATAGCTATTTTAGATGAACCAGATTCTGGTGTGGACGTTGATGGACTTAGAATGATTTCGTATTTTATAAATAAGCTTAAGAATGAATTAAATGTTGGCTATCTAATAATAACCCATTATAGGAGAATTTTAGATCACATAAGTGCGGATAAAGTTCACGTATTGTATAGGGGGAAGATTATAGCGGAAGGAGGAATGGAACTAGCCAAATTAATTGACGAAAAAGGATATGAAGCAGTCCTAGAGAGGAATTCATAAGTTTATTTTTTATTAAAGATAGACTTATATTCATCTTTAACAGAGTTAAAGAATAGGTTATAAGTATGCAAGAAGATAAAATATCATTAGATCTTCATGAGATAATAAACGCTACTATAGACGCCAAGTACAATAAACTTAACCAGTTAGAATTTCATAGAAGAATAGTAGAATCGGGATTAAGCAGATCTACGATAGAGGAAATTTCCAGAATAAAGAAAGAACCAGAATGGATGTTAAAATTAAGATTAAAGGGCTTAGAATTATTCGAAAAATTACCTACGCCAAATTGGTTACCAGACGTTTTATCAAGTTTAGACATTTCAGCATTAGAACTTTACGTTAAGCCTGGTGTCGATAAAGCCCAAAGCTGGGAAGAGCTACCACCAGAAATAAGAAAATATTACGATGAATTAGGTATACCTGAAAGTGAGAAAAAGTTCCTAGGAGGTCTTGTAGCAGTATTAGAATCAGAACCAATTTACTCTAACGTTAAAGTTGAACTAATGAAAAAAGGAGTAGTAATGCTACCAATAGATGAAGCTGTGAATAAATATCCGGACCTTATGAAGGAGTACTTTATGAAGATATTTCCAGCCTCTGATCACAAGTTTGCCGCTTTACATGGCGCATTATGGAGTGGGGGTGTATTCGTATACGTTCCAAAGAATGTGAAGATAACAACACCAGTAGAAGGATTCTTCGTAATAGGATCGGAGCTTGAAGGACAGTTTGAGCACACTCTACTAATAGCTGACGAGGGATCGTATATCCACTTTATTGAAGGTTGTACAGCACCACAACTTAAGAAATACTCATTCCATGATGGTATGGTAGAATTATACGCAAAAAAGAACGCTTACATAAAGTTCACTACAATCCAGAACTGGAGCAAAAACGTGATTAATTTCAATAATAAGAGAGCATGGGCTGACGAAAATTCGACTGTGGAATGGGTCGAAGGATCATTAGGTTCCAAGTACAGTTTTGTATACCCATCAACTATCCTTAGAGGGAAGAACGCTTCATCAACCAGTTTAGTAGTTACAATGACCAGTGGAGAGAGTGAGTGGAAAGATAGTGGTTCGAAAATGATCCATGCTGCACCTTATACTAAGAGCAAAGTGGTAAACAAAAATATTGGTTTCAATGGTGGTGTTAACGTATATAGAGGATTAATTAAAGTAAATAAAGGGGCAGTAGGTTCTAAGGCATTTGTGAAATGCGACTCTCTAATGCTTGATGATAAAACTAAAGCCTACACGTATCCACATAATCAAGTGTTAGAGGAAGACGCAGACGTAGGACATGAAGCGCATACATTCAGAATGAATGAGGATCAACTCTTCTATCTAATGACAAGGGGTATAGATGAAAAAGAGGCCACTTCGATGCTAGTATTAGGGTTCATAGATGAGATCATGAAAGAACTTCCATTTGAGTACGCTACCATGTTAAATAAGGTTATAAAGTTAGAATTAGATAAGCTAGGTGCAGTGGCTTAAGTTGGGAGTAGTCGATATACAATTAGCTAAAAAAATAATTAATGAAAACTTTACACAAGATAGAGGAGAGAGGGAAAAAGCGTTTTCTTTGTATCTTTCTAAGCCATATCAATTGATACATGACTCACCAACTATCAAACATTATACTGAATGGGACTTATACGAGTCATTAAACCTCAGTGAAATTTCTAGGCAAGAAGTAAAATATAGTGAAACTGAAAATACAATTGAAATTATAGATGACACTATAAGAATTCCAAAAAATAACATAGAAGTAGATGACTTATTGAATGATAATGTTATAAGTAGTGATGAGCATAAATTAGTATCACTTGCCTATTCTCTATCTAGGCGGATAACAATAAGTAACGAAGGAGAGTATCACGTTAGGCATGTCGTCAATAAAAACAAATATCTTTTACCTTCACATCTAATAATTAACGTACCTAAAGATAAACAAATCAAGGTAATTTATGAAGGTCTAAATCTTGGTGAAGGCTCCTTAATAACTCCAATAATATCTGTTAATATAGAAGATGGTTCTACTTTAGATTTCCAATTTGTGAACTTCTCTAGCAACAACAGTCTTCTTTTCTCGTACATTAAGGCTAACATAAAAGGTACAATGCATTCATCAATATTTGTGAACGGTAACAAAATGGGTCACGTTCAATTTAACACTAGGCTAGAGGAGGGCAGTGTAAGTGAGTTCTCATCAAGAGCTTTTGGGACGCACAACAATAAGATAGATGTAGTTAATAATGTCATTCATCTAGGCCAGAGGAGTGTAAGCAATGGCTTTATGAAGGCAATCTCCAACGATCAAGCGTTTACTGTGGTAAGGGGGGTTGCAACTATAGATGAGACTGCAATTAACTCTTCCACATCGATAATTGGTAGATCATTAGTCTTAGGAAAAGATGCTAAAGCAGTAGTTTCTCCCATGCTTGAAGTAAAAACTGGCAGGGTAGTTATGGCTAAACACTCTGCTGCAGTAAGTAGGATAGACGAAAATCAAATCTTCTATCTACAAACTAGGGGGTTAAGTAAAAGAGAGGCTGAAGGGATTATAATAAGGGGTTTTATAATTGAAGAGCAAGATCCAGAGACGCTTAAGGATAGGATAGAAGAAATCTTGAAGTCTTTGGGATATTAGTTTCACTCAACTCCCTCTCTATTTGCTTATAATAGAAATTTTCCTATAATATACTACTTAACCAATTTATAAAAGAGGAAAATTGGTTAGAGTAATCACTTTTAAAGCAGAGGAGGAACTTTTAGTAAAACTAGATCTATTTGCATTAAATAGTAGAATGAGTAGAAGCGAAGTAATTAGAATGGCTATAGAAAAATATTTGGAAGAAGCCGCCGGCGGGATTCGAACCCGCGACCGCCGGCTATCTAGGCAGTAACTTACAAGGCCGGCGCTCTAACCAGGCTGAGCTACGGCGGCATTAAGAAAACTATCATATAATAAGATTTAAAGCTTATTGCGATAAAGGAAGGAGTAAGTTTTTCCTAATTCTCGTTTATTCTTCTTGTCTCTTTTATCTAGGGTTGGTCTTTCTTATCTACGTGGTAATAAACTTTTAAGTAATGTTCCCTTATTTAAATACAGCCGGGTAGTCTAGTGGTCAAGGATCCAGGGCTCTGGCCCCTGGGACCAGGGTTCGAATCCCTGCCCGGCTACCTAGCTAGTAAGTATGAGAATTCTCACTCGGAGCTATTCAATTATTTTAATGATGCCTTTAAATTTTGAGTTCTGAAAAAGCAGATATTATCTTTTTGAAATACGACGAGGTAATACTCTTCTCATGTACAGTATAAAGTTAAATTGATCTAGGTTATAATAATCCTTGAAGACAATGGAGCAGTTACTATACTCTACATCTTTAAGAAAGATTAAAGTAATTAAACGAGATGGAAGGGTTGACGAGTTTAAATTAGAGAAGATATTATCTAAACTTTCTTCTGTACCAGATGAGGTAACAGATGGTATAGTTAATGATGTCCAAGCAAATGTTAAGGATAACGCTATAGATACTAGAGCAATTGCTGATATAGTAGAAAGAAATCTCATAGAGAACTCTCTAAAGTATCCTTTCTTAATGGAATTAGCGAAGCGATATGTCTTAGCTAGAATTTACAATCACGTTTTCGGTAAAGGGAAATGGAAAGATTTTAATGAAAAGGACTTGCTTCTCTCTTACAATGCATTAAAAGTATTGGAAGCTAGATACTTATTGAAAGATCCAAATACCTTAAGATATATTGAGACACCACAGATGTTATTCAGAAGAGTAGCCAGATTTCTTGCATCAGTTGAGAGAAAGTATGGTAAGTCTGAGGCTGAAGTTAAACAGTTAGAAGAGAAGTTTTACGAAATGATAAGCAGCCTAAAGTTTGTACCTAATTCGCCAACCTTAATGAATAGTGAAACTAGATTAGGCATCTTATCAGCATGTTTCGTAATTCCAGTTAAAGATGCTATGACTACACCAGAGGGAGATGGTATATATGACGCATTAAGAGCTACTGCTCTGGTTCATCAACAAGGTGGAGGGACAGGTTTCGATTTCTCAGAATTAAGACCTAAGGGCGATGTTGTTGCTTCGACTGCAGGTGTAGCCTCTGGCCCGGTATCATTTATGAAAGTATTTGATGCCTCTACTGATGTCATAAAGCAAGGTGGAAAGAGAAGAGGAGCTAATATGGGAGTTATGCATGCATGGCACGCTGATATTGAGGATTTCATAAGAGCGAAAACTGGACAATTGAAGGACGTTCAGTTGCAGAATTTCAATATTTCTGTAGGTGCTTATGACTACTTTATGGAGGCTGTTGTAAAAGGCGAGAGTGTACCTTTGATTAACCCTAGAAAGACTAAAATAGCAGGAAGGGATCACGAATATTATATTACAAAAGCTAGAGGTTATATGAATGAGGAGTGGATTCAAGAGGTTATCATATCAGAACTAGAAGAAAAAGGTGGAGTAGTTTCATTGGATGAGAGTAAAGTCATTACAGTTGATGAGGCCCTCATAATAGCCTCGAAGGAGGGTGCTGTTGTAAGATATGTTAATGCTAAATCACTATTCGATGAAATCGTTAAAGGAGCTTGGGATAGTGGTGATCCTGGTCTTCTCTTTATTGATACTATTAATAGGAGGCACCCGGTATGGTATTTAGGTAAGATTAACGCTACTAATCCATGTGGTGAAGAGCCACTATTACCTTGGGAGAGTTGCAATTTAGGTTCTATAAATCTAGAGAAATTTATTATAGAGAGAAACGGTAAAGTTGAGATAGATTGGGACGGATTAGCAGAAATTATCAGTTATGGAGTAAGGTTCTTAGATAATGTAATTGATGCAAATCGTTACCCATTAAAGCAAATTGAAGATGCAACCAAGAGGACTAGAAAAGTTGGTTTAGGTGTCATGGGATTAGCCAGGATGTTTATTAAATTGGGTATTGCTTATGATAGCGTAGACGCAATATACTTGTCATACCAATTAGCCAAGTTTATATTCTATCATGCGTATAAGGCATCTATTGAAGTTGCTAAGGAGAAGGGTCCATTCCCTACCTACGATTCAAAATTGTATAGAGATATCTGGGAGAGCGCATTGGACTTCAATTCATTACTTCAAATTGCTGAAGTCGCTGATAAACCGTCAGATTATGTTAAAAAGCTAACTAGTGTAGTGGATAAGTTAGACTTTGATTTACTAAAAGACGAAAGGTTAAAATATGGTTTAAGGAATTCCACTGTAGTTTCTATAGCTCCAACTGGTACTATCTCAATAATAGCCGGAACCTCATCTTCAATAGAGCCACTCTTTGCGTTAGCGTTTGTCAGAAATGTTGCAGTTGGAAAGTTTATAGAGATTGATCCACTTTTCTTAGAGTATCTCAGAAAATATGAGTTAGATGATCCGGAAGTCATTCAGAAGATAGCTGAAAGTGGAATAATTGACGATAATGTATTTATGCCAAGATCATTAAGGAAATTGTTCAGAACTGCTCACGAGGTTCCACCAATTTACCACGTTCTGCATCAAGCAGCTTGGCAACAATGGAATGACTCTGGAACCTCTAAGACTATTAACTTAAGGTCCGAGGAACCACCAGAGACTGTAGAGAAGGTTTATTTATTAGCGTGGAAACTTGGTATAAAAGGTATAACTGTCTATAGAGATAAAAGCAAACAACAACAAGTAATCTACTTCGGAGTTAAAAAAGAGAGGGAAGAATACGAGAAGAAAAAGGAAGAGGAGGGAAAGAAAACACAGTTACTTCCTTCCAGTTTAAGGATGGAAAAGAAGTTTGTCGAAGTTTCAGAGACTTATGCTGGCGGATGTAAAACGTGTGAATTATAAAAACATTTTTATTTATCGGTTTTTATATTATACTGGACTGAAGTGTATTAGCCATGTCATTACAGTTACCATGTGAATTTTCAGTTAGGGAGATTTTACCAGCAGTTAGAAGTATAGTTGCTCAAAAACTAATAAAGGAGAGAAATTTATCTGAGTATAAGGCAGCGAATTTAATGGGGTTAACACCAGCAGCAGTTTCAAATTATCTAAAAAGTAGAAGGGGTAGTAATTTAAGATCTCTTCTAGAGAAAGATGAAAAATTTATGGATCTTGTAAATGAAGTTATGGAAAGAATTTTAAACTCAAATTCTAATCTTTCTGTATATTATTGTATTTTATGTTCTGAAGGTAAAAAAGTTCTTACAAAGCATGGGTACACTCTAAGCCCATGCCTATATGAGACTACAGTTGAACCTAAATAGCTTTTCTTTTAAGTAATAAGTCTGGTAATTTTTTTATTTCTAGTTCTAAATTGACAATTCCCCATCTTCTGATAGGAATTTTAACTCTATCATACTCCGTTGTCATCGTGTTATTCGGCTTTATTATTTTAGTTATTCTCGCTGAGACATACAGAGTAGCTATAACTGGCTTATCGCTGAAGTTTTCTAATACCATTTGTAAAATATTGGATTTCTCATCAAATTTTATATGTAATGGAATTACAGCAGAAGGTTCGATTCGATATAGGGAAAGAGGAAATTGCGGACTACAGTCTATTTCTATTACCTCGTTTGTCATATCCCATAATAATCTATGGAGTTTGGCTTCAGCAAAATTCTTTGTCTTCGAAACTAAAATTTTTCCATTGGTTTCCACACTAACTTTTCCTAGTTCAAATTTTAAGTCCAAGAGTGAATTGCTTACAAAAGAATACGTCTCTGTCAGTTCTAGGCTTGTAGCGAAGGTATTATCTATTGAATTATAACCACTTTCTATGTAATAAGGATTTATGTAGAAGAATTGAGGATTTAAGAATTTCGTGTTTATATTTATATGATTTTCTTCTAGTTTTATATTTTCTATCTCAACATTTCTACCATTCCCAATCTCACCCTCTTTTAATTCTATGGTTCTGTTTTGCGTAAAGTGATATCTTGGCCAAGGAGAGATGTTAAAAAGTGAAGTCCCCTCTTTACAAGGTGTCAAATATTCTACCAGCTTTTTTAATGAATTAGTATCTAATCTGGTAAATGTCCAAGGAATTGAAGTCTTGTTTAATGGTGTTCTCATTATTAATTCTTCGTTATTTTCTCCTCCTTCAGTTGATATTGTAGATAGATCGGGACCGAGAATTTTTGCCTTATATTTCCATTTCACTCTCTTAACTCCGCCAATAGTTAGCAATTGTGGGAGTTGTTCTATATTAAGCATGTCATCTTGCAACTCTATATTTTCACTAAGATTTTTGAATGGATACTCAGCGGCTACCTTTGTTATATCATCTAGCTTCATAAGTGGTCAAGCTCATCATTTAAATCCGACAAATGCCTTCTCTTCATCATTAATCTGTCCGAGGGTAATTCTTCACTCCATAACATTTTTGAGTCTTGACTTTATTAATTCTAATATAACTTTCCCCTCAGCTCTTCCTTTAACTTTGCTCATTACTTTTGACATTATTAGGTTTACTGCTTTATCTTTTCTTTTCCTTATCTCGTCTAGATTAGAACTAATTACATCATCTATTATCTTTTCTAATTCTTCAGTTGGTAATGCCTCGTATTTACGTATGACATCCTTTAGTTCCACATTTTTATTAGTAGTGTATTCTAGGAGTATTTCCGAAATCGAATCCTTGCTAATTTTGTTCTCATAAACGCTTTTTATTAGCTCCTCTATATCTTCCTCATTTATCTTTGATATATCACCACCTTTTGACTTAACATACTTCAATGTGTTAGTAATCGTACTCGCTATTACAACTGGAGAGACCTTTGGTGAATATTTGTTAACTAATTCTTCAAATAAGTCGAGTCTGGGATCTCTAATTATCTCCTTAGCGAGTTCCTCACTTAAACCCAGTGTGATATACCTTTTCATTTTAGACTCTGGCGATTCCGGAACAAATTTTTTAGCATCCTCAAGCAGTTTTTCATCTATTCTTCTAGGTGGAATATCAGTTTCTGGATACATTCTAGCTGAGCTTGGCTGTGGTCTTAAGAATTTCGTTGTTCCATCATCTAACGCTCCTCTAGTTTCCTTAGGAATACCATCAAACGCTAATAGTATCCTGTCCCTTATTACTTCTACAGCTTTATCCAACCTCTCTCTTTCGCCAACGATTAGAATGAAACCATCTTCGGTCGTCGCATTAAGGGCTTCTCTAACTTTGTTTATCTCCTCTTCAGTTATGCCGTAATTGGGTAGCTCATCAGAATGGAAGAGTCCACCTAATTCTGCAAGTGCTCTAACGTAATCTGCAATTTCTGTTCCAAATCTTCTCTTTTTTGGTATCAGTTCCCAACCCAATATTCCCTTTAACTTATACGCTCTTATTCCGTATACTAATCCTCCCTTTTCTATTCCGCTTTTAATGATTTTACTATTTGTGTTTTTAAAAAGTTCTGTGAGATCTTTTACAACAAAATTAGACAAAATTAGATTTTTACTCACTCCTCTTTTATTCAATTCTTCTTTTATCTTTAGTAAGTTAAATTGTCTCATTGCTTCATATCTAACTATATCGGGTATTAATTCCAGTTTTTGTACTCCTTTAATTTCTATCTTTGTACCTCCTTTTATAGAGATATTTAGATCTTGTCTTATTGTGCCTATACCCCTTTTAACTTTACCTGTCATTCTAAGCAATTGGCCAATTTTTAGTGCAACTCTCTCAGCTTGTTCTGGGCTCCTTATATCTGGTCCAGTTGAAATTTCTATTAAGGGAATCCCTAATCTATCAAGCGAATAGGTTACTTGATCTGTTCTTTCATCTATTTTCCTTGCAGCGTCCTCCTCAACTGCAATAGTTTGTATTGTAACTCCCTCATCTTTTAGCATGCCACCAAGTGCTACTATTGCTGTTCTTTGGAATCCAGTGGTGTTTGAACCATCTATTACAATTTTTCTCATGACATAAATTTCATCTACTATGTTACTATTTAGTGCTATAGCGATAGCTAACGCTATTTTTAACGCTTCCTCATTTATTGCATGTGGAGGTTCTTCATCAGCTTCTACAAGACAACTTGTAGTAATAGGTATTCTGTATACGTATTTTTTACCTTTTTTCCACTCAAACAATGCTGCGACATCGACTTCCCCTAATTCACTTAATGCAGGTCTTAAATATCTCTCTAAGGTTAGTTTATAATCTTCTTTCAAATTAGTACTACAGTTGCAGAATAATTTATGAGAAGTGTTAAGCTGTTGGTGAATTTCTAATCCTACTTTTAATCCTAATTCTTCATAATTTAACTCACTCATATGACCACCTTGGGAAGAGATCCAAAGTGTGACGAGGATTTATTTCCCCCACTAGATTCGATATCATTAAACTTCGTATTTTTTCTAGATCTTGCTCGTGCGCAAGTACCCACATGAGTTTAACTAATGCAACTTCTGGTAGCATATCTTCCAATGGGGTGACACCGGCATCGAGTAACTGTCTTCCAGTAGTATACACATTCATATTAACTCTTCCAAATAAACACTGTGTTGTCATTCCTATAAATATGCCATCTTTAGTAGCTTTTCTGAATAATTCCACATAATCTGATGAAGTATGACCTAAACCAGTACCAGCTATTATGAGACCTCTTATTTTAGTATTAGTTAAAATGTGCTCTAAGAAGTCTCTATCTAATCCAGGGTAATAGTATAGTAAAAATGCTCTATTATCAAATTTAGCGTCAAGTGTAGTTTCGCCTTTTTTGCTCATGTAACTCTTGTCGAGCATAACCAGTTTCCTTTCTTTCCAAAGGACTTTGGCTAAAGGTTTATCGTTTACTGACTGAAAAGCATCTCTTCTACTACTGTGCATTTTTCTAACCTTCACTCCTCTATGTACTAATGCGTAAGTGTCGGAGGAGTCAGCGTGCATGTTTACTACTACTTCTCCAAAAGGCGCATATTTAGCTGTGGTAACTGCGGATAAGAGATTTATTGCTGAATCACTACTAGGTCTATCACTACTTCTCTGCGAACCCACCAACACTACTGGTCCTTGTAATGATCTTAGAGAGAAAGCTAAGGCAGAGGCTGTGTATGCCATAGTATCAGTACCATGAGCAATAACCACTCCAGTGTTTCCTTCATCAAACGCTTTCTTTACTGATTCAGCTATCTTAACCCAGTATTCAGGTTTCATGTTTTCGCTTAATATAGAGAAAAGTACCTCAGCATCAACTTTTGCTATTTCGTTTATTTCTGGCAAAAATTGTACTATTTCTTCAGTGGTCAGCGCGGGTCTGACTGCACCAGTTTCGTATTCAACTTTACTTACTATTGTACCTCCTGTGCTAATTATCTTTATTTCGCTTTTAGCACCATTACGGCTAACTTCCTTTCTTTCACTCTCTTGAGCTTTACTTGAATTTTTTGTGATTAGTTTAATCTCAGATATATTATCGATAGATATTCCTATATTGTAACCGTTATCTAATTTTATTACGAATGTTCTTTCATCTTTTGAGTAACTTGGTAACAATATGCCTCTTATTCTTAGGTCCCCTTTCTTAATCTCTATTAGGTCCCCTTCCTCTATATTTAGATTTTTCAAAATATCATAAGCCTTTGCTTTATAATTTTCTTGCACAGAAAAAGATTAGGTAATAGCAAAAATAGTTTATTATCTAGCAGCAGCTTGTTGCCTAGCTTTTACTACTCTCTTTTCATATTCCTTTCTATTCCTTACTCTTGGTACCTCTTTATGTTTTTCTTTAGGCTGTATTTTTGGTGTCTGACTTCTAACTTTTCCCGCTTTGGTTAACGAACCGTGTGAAGGCATATTTACTCTTGTTATAACTTGAGCATTTAAACTTAAAAATTTGTCAGATAGGTTTGTAGTGAGAGATGATGAAAATATACCTAATCGAGCATGTTATTGGAGCAATTGCTTACGATGAAAACGGTAATATTGTAGACTATATTACAAATCCAAGAGATTTGGGAAAAATAACTGAGGAACTTTTAAATAATGAAAAGGGCATACCATTTAATGCGACAGTTGAGTTGTTAAAGAAAGTTAACCCACAAGAGGTAGTAGTCGAGAACGAAGCTGAAGTTCCTAAATTGCAAGCCCTAGGTTATAGGGTTACGTATGAACCATATAGTAAGATTTCGAGGATATTCAGGGAATCATTACCTAAAGTAGCTACAGATATAAAATTTACAGGTAATGAAGAGGAGTATTATAATTTTCTTCATGAACTTTCATTAGAGTACACTAGGAGAAAGTTAAGGACTGCAGCGCAAAAGAGAGATCTTTTGGCTATTCAAGCAGTAAGGGCAATGGATGATATAGATAAGACCATAAATCTTTTCTCAGAAAGATTAAGAGAATGGTATAGTATTCATTTTCCAGAATTAGATAAGCTTATTGAGGATCACGAAGAATACGCAACCATAGTGTCTAGGTTTGGTGATAGGGGACTCTTAACTACTGATGCTCTAAAGGAATTGGGTTTCAATGAGCAAAGAATAAATAGGATAGTCGATGCAGCAAAGAAAAGTATAGGTGCGGATATCTCAGAAGATGACTTATCTGCGATGAGGATGATCGCAAACACTATTTTAGACCTGTATAATATAAGGAGAAACCTTAATAATTATCTAGAAGGCGTAATGAAAGAAGTTGCACCAAATATAACGGCCTTAGTTGGTCCAGCGTTAGGTGCTAGATTATTGAGCATATCAGGGAGTCTGGAGGAATTAGCCAAAATGCCAGCTAGTACGATCCAAGTATTGGGAGCCGAAAAGGCTTTATTCAGGGCGTTAAGAAGTGGAGGAAGACCACCTAAACATGGTGTAATATTTCAGTATCCAGCTATTCACACATCACCTAGATGGCAAAGGGGTAAGATTGCTAGAGCTTTAGCAGCCAAATTAGCAATAGCTGCCAGAGTTGATGCTTTTAGTGGGAGATTCATAGGTGATCAACTAAACGAACAACTAAAGAAGAGGATAGATGAGATTAAGGAGAAATTCGCTCAGCCACCACCTAAAAAGCCTCAACAACAAAAGCCACAACAGCCTCAAAAACAGCAAGCAAAAGGTAAAAAAGGTGGAAAAAGAAGAGGTAAAGGAAGAAAGTGATAAAAATGTCTGAAGTAGTTACCGTAAAACAAACTAACATGGAAAACATTTACGAATGCGAGTTTAACGATGGTAGCTTTAGGCTATGTACAAGAAACCTAGTATCAGGCTTTAATGTTTACGGTGAAAGGCTAATTAAATACGAGGGTGTAGAATATAGGGAATGGAATGCGTTTAGAAGTAAGTTAGCGGGAGCAATACTTAAAGGTCTTAAGACTAATCCGATTAGAAAAGGCACTAAGGTCTTATATTTAGGAGCCGCTTCTGGAACTACAATAAGTCACGTCTCTGATATTATAGAGTTAAATGGCAAGGCCTATGGTGTTGAATTTTCTCCAAGAGTTGTAAGAGAATTATTATTAGTAGCTCAAAGGAGGCCTAATATCTTTCCATTATTAGCTGATGCCAGATTCCCTCAAAGTTATAAGTCGGTAGTAGAGAACGTTGACGTACTTTATGTCGATATTGCCCAACCAGATCAAACAGATATAGCTATATACAATGCCAGATTCTTCCTTAAAGTAAATGGATATATGCTTTTAGTGATTAAAGCGAGAAGTATTGATGTTACTAAAGACCCTAAGGAGATATATAAAGCTGAAGTGGAGAAATTAGAAAATTCCAATTTTGAGACAATACAAATTATTAACCTAGATCCCTACGATAAGGACCATGCAATAGTTCTGAGTAGATATAAAGGGTAGGAGTTTGATAGATAAAATTTTTGAGTTTGGACTTAAAGACATATTCTCTTCTTCTCCTGCTGAATACGTTACCATTAAAGATGCATTGGAAGGTAAATTAAAGATTAGACTAAATAATAATTTTTATCATGAGATAAAAAAGGACGAAGTGGAAAGGCTTTCAGGTAAAATTCCACTTTATTTATGGTCTTTAGTAAAAATCCCATTTATATTTATTAAATCACCTGATATTGGAGAATATTTCATTAGTGGGGAGCAATGGAACAGAAAGGCAATTTCAATTTTACTTGGAAGAGAAATATCTAATGTAATATTAAATGTGGATGTCGAGAAGCTATTAAGGGAATATACATCATTAATATTTATAATTCTTAGCTCTACTAGAAGTTATACAGAAGAAACAGAATTAAGTGAGATGTAAGATATGAGCAAAAAAATTATCAACGAAGTTATAGACATATTGGAGGATAAAAAGTATACTTATACAATGATTGAATATCCAGAACATAATAGAAAATCCGTAGATATCGTTCTCAACTCTAAGGAACCCACTCTGATTAGAGTATCTGAGGATAAGGTGACCAAAGAGGAAATTTCAGATTTGAAGAAGATTGCAGTATCTACGTTAACCGCGTCATTAGTAGTCACTAATGAAGAAGAGGAGGATATTATCTCAGTTAAGGCTGATAATGTTTTTGCAGTCTCACCTGAAGGATTTAAGAAAGTAATCAATGGTGAGAAAATTTTCCTTTATAGAACTAGAGGAGGTATATTCATAAAGATCAGAAATTATATATTGAAACATAAGAGAGAGGAAATGGGATATAGTATAGGAGATGTAGCTAAATTTCTTGGCGTTTCTAGAAAGGCCATTTATGATTATGAGAAAGGGGATTCCGACGTATCGCTTGAAGTTGCCGAGAAGCTGATAGATTTGTTTGGGGATGATATAATAGGCGATGTAATATGGGACTCTATAAAAGGTAAAAAAGAAGTCATTGAAGAGGATATAACAGAGTTTTCTCCGGAGAGTTTTAAATCAAAGTTAATATACAAATTGAAAGAAAATGGGTTAAACATCCTATCATTGAAATTAACTGCAGCAGATTTGATAGTTAAAGACAACGAAAATAATAGATATTTAGTTACAATAGAGAACAAGGATTACAATAAGTCAATGAAGAAATTTTATGAAGCTAAGAAACTTGCATCTTACACTAAATCTGAATTATTGATAATCATAAGGACTTCAAAGATGTTAAAGGAATGTGAAGATCTAGGATATAAAACTTATGAAGAAAATGACATACATTCTTTAATAGATGAAATTAAAGGAAGTAACGGAAGGCAAAGTTAGAATATTCGTACCAGATCCTAAAGAATATATGATAGAAGGGAAATTCGATCCATCATGGGCTCCAGTGTTCTATAATCCTAAAATGACTTTCAACAGAGACCTTAGCGTAATCGTGGTTAGCCTGTTAAAGCCTAAGATAATATTAGACGCATTAAGCGCAACGGGTATAAGAGGAATTAGATATTATGTAGAGTCGTGGAAAAGTGAACAACTAATTCTGAATGATAAAAATTCAACAGCTGCTTCCCTAATCCAAATAAATGTGAAAAATAATGGAATTGAAAACGCTAAAATTTATAATAAAGATGCAAATGCGTTGCTCTACGAAATAAAAAGTGAGTACATTGATATAGATCCCTTTGGATCTCCAGTACCGTTTATTCTTTCATCCGTAAACGCGACAATAAGAAATGGAATAGTAGCATTTACAGCAACTGATCTATCTCCACTTGAGGGATCTTCACGAACTTCTTGTAGACGAAAATATGATGCTATTAACTATAAACTTTCCTCGTCAAAGGAGCTTGGATTAAGAATACTTATCGGCAAGATAATTAGAGAAGCTGCGACGTTGGAAAAAACCGTGCATCCGTTATTCTCTTTTTATGCAGACTATTATTATAGACTATTCGCAATAGTGGAAAGTGGTGCTAGAAAAGCAGATGAGAACATTAATAAGAATCTTAAATATTTCGGGGAATGCCCCCGCTGTGGATTTCAGACGTTCGTAGACGAGAATTGCAAGACTAAGTGTCCAATATGTGGTGAAAATTTTATCATTATCGGTCCTCTATACATTGGTCCTCTTCACAATATGGAATTTTTAAAAAGAATGATAGATACATACAGTGATTTCAATTACTTGTCCTCTTTTAACAGAATACAGAAGCTACTTAATGTAATAGAAAAGGAGGCGAAATATAAAAGTGTATTTTACAATATTAGTAAGCTCGCATCTAAATTAAAAGTCTCAGCTATTCCTCCAATTGATTCGATTTTAGAATGTCTAGGAGATGCCTCTAAGACTCATTTTGCTCCTACTGGGATAAGAACCGATAAGGGATATGAAGAAATAATTAGATGCGTTAAGAGTTTAAGATAAAGCTTTTTCCAAGATCCAGCCCGATAATTTACTACAAGTCTGTGGGCTTACATGTATTCCATTCCCACATTTGGTTAAGCTTTTACAACTTAAGCAAGGAATCTCATCTAAACCGTTAAGATTTATATAAATGTTTATATTATAATTGCTGTCAACTGCAAATAATTTAACTATGTTTTTTCCATTTTCTTTCACAGCTTTTTTAATAATTAGTTTCTTCTCAACTAATCTTTTTATAATTCCACTAATTTCTCTTATGGGCAAACCGACTGATTTAGCCAATTCTTGTTGCGAAATTCCTTTTTCTCCCATTTCTTTTATCTTTTTATGTACTATTGCTTCATAATTACTTGTTGAATCTGATTCCATCTTTTACACCCGTGTTGGCTAAAATATATATATGCATTCCACGCTTATTTATTTTACTGTTTTTATGGGTACGTTAAACACTCTTTAGTGACAATTGACTACTTTTCAATAGTTTTAATAATAAATAAGATTTAAAATGAGCAAATACTATACACAATACTTTTATATAGTTCTATAAAAATCATAATGTAACAATAATATCAAAATTATCCACTATATCCTTATATCTATTCCTAATAGTTACTTCAGTAATATCTAACGAGTCTGCAACCTCTTTCTGCGTCTTTTTTATATCCATTAGTGCCGATATTAAGTAAACCGAAGCTGCGCTTAAAGATAAGTATCCTTTTCCGCTAGTCAGCCCTTGTTTATGCATTAAGTCTACTAACTCGGATGCCTTTGTTCCTATAATTGGTGGTAAATTTAATCTGTATATTATTTTTGGTATATATTCTGTTGGTCTGATTTTAGGACGAAAGTCCGGTATTGATTTTGCAACAGATTGAACTCTCTTTAAGGCGTTCCAAAATTCGCTAGAAGATATGGAATATCTAACTTTAAACTCTTGGAGGTGTCTTGGTACGTTATTCACTTGGCAAGAATAATATAAGGCAGCAACTATTAGCGTATACTGATCTATCCTTTTGGTTTGTCCAGTTTCTACCATTTTCCTTATTATTAACGATGCAGTTTCTTTGACATGTTCTGGTAACTCTAATTTTGAACTCTCATCATTTAAAATAGAAAGTAAGGTGACTAGTTTTTTATCCTTAGGTGACACACGTATCTTATTTTGCATTCTTTGCATCTTTAATGTTTTTAGTCTGTCCTTAGCTCTACCGTATCCTATTATAGTATGAAATCCCCAGTCATGTACTTTTGGAGTACTTGGGCTACCTACTCTCTCTTTCTCATTTCTGTCTTTTGCGTTATAGGCTCTCCAATCTGGACCTGGATCTACTGCATTATCTTCTATTACACTGCCGCAGTTTGTACATACGTACATTCCCTTTTCCATATCATATGTTATTGTGTCCTCCGTTCCACAAAATGGACATTTCATTTTCTTGCCCTCCTCTCACTATAACTAACGAATATTTTCTCGTTCACTAAAATTTTTGAATTTTTATCTAACATAGCTAAAGCATAAGGTTCTTTTACGTTTCCTAATACATCTAGGATCTTTCCTATTTTCTGCTCCTTTCCATTATATATAGCCTTTCCTATTATGTTGTACTTCGTAAAGTCTAAATCACTCTTTAATTTAATAAGAATCTTATCTTTTAAAACATTCTTTGTAAATGTGCCAATTTCATTAAAGTTGTTTTTCATCTCATTTTTATGTTACGTCTATATGGGTTTATTATTATTTGTTGATAATACCCATGTATTCATCTTAACTGGCGAAGCTCATTTTTAGGGCTTACTGAAGGCTATTATGTGGGAAATAGTTATTTATACGTATTCGCTACTAAAATAGACAAGAATGTCATCTATATCAACGGACACAGACGAGTTATATAAGAAGATATCTGAGCTTAAAGAGAATATAGTTAGACTGAAGCAACTTAAGTTAGAACTTATTGAAAAAGTTAAAAAAATGAGAGAGAAGAGAAGGGAAAAGATAGCCAAAGCAAAAGAGTTGACACAGCAAATTAACACAATAAGGCAAGAGTATAAAATGAAATTAGAGGAATTTAACCAGTTAAAGGAGAGAAGAAAAAATCTAGTAGAAATAATTCAGCAAATCAGAAAAGATTTTGAGGAAGTTAAAAAACTTTCTTCTCAAAATCTAGGTAATCCTGATTCAATAGAGAGGAAAATAAGGGAGCTAGAATGGAAATTGCAAACTAGTTCCTTAACATTAGAGGAAGAGAAAAAAGTTATACAGAGAATTGCTGAGCTAGAGAAGAAATTACAAGATGCTAAAAAGGCTATGAAAATAAAGGAGAAGAAAACTGAAGAAAAAGCTGAATTACTAGCAAAAAGGGTTGAGTTAAATACAATTAGGGAGAAGATTAAGGCACTTATTAACGAGATAGGAGAAAAGAAGAATATTATAAAGAAATTAGTCGAAGAGAGGAATAAGCTAAGAGATGAAATAAATAATTTAAATAGCGAAATAGAGAATATTTCTAAACAGATAGAAGATTTGAATACAGAAATTAAAAACAAGAGTAACGAACTGAATGAGACGCAAAGAAGACTAAAAAGCCTTCAAGAAAACCCAGTACAAGTTAATACTACTGAAGTTATTGAAAAAAAGAAGAAGAGTATAGAGGAAAAGCTCAAGCAGAATAAGAGGTTATCTTTTGAAGAATTTTTAATACTTTACGGGGAAGTAGATAATAAGGATGGTAAAGACAATAGTAATATACGTTGATATCGACGATGATATAGGAAATTTAGGGTTTTCTTCACCAATTATAGGAGAAGAGAAATGTAAGCTAGCTCTTGATAAAGCAGCTTATTTTATGCCCACAGATTCCGATTTTAATTCGATGGTAGTGGCATTTAATATTTATGTTGATCTAAAAGGAAAAGGAGAAGATGCTGAGATAGTCTTCATATCCGGCTCAAAAAAAGGTGGTACCGAGTCGCAGTTGGAATTTTCGAAAAAATTAGACAAAGTAATTGAGGAGCTATCACCAGAATATGCAGTAGTAGTATATGATAGTCCGGATGACGCTCGTGCAATACCCATAATTCAATCCAGGTTAAAGATTTCTGCAGTTCAGCAAGTTATAGTAGAGCAGTATAGGGGAGTAGAGGAAACATATATGCTTCTTGCAAAATACATAAGAAAGGCCATAACGGAAAAGAGATATGCGAGAGTTTTCTTAGGTGTACCCGGCATAATATTAGCCTTAGCTGGAATATTGGCTGCTCTGAATTTGTCAGTTTACATAGAACCAACAATATTAATTATATTAGGAGGTGCAATGGTCATAAAAGGTCTCAAAATTGATGATCTCATGGAGAGTTGGTGGGAGAATTCCACAATAATGGTAATAACGTCTACAGTGTCTATTATCTCACTTTTAATAGGCGTGATTAACCTCTATATACAACTTCAGCTAGTTAGAGGACTAAGTAGTGTCCAAGAATTCGCTTTTGCAATTCTTCAAATTTTACCATATGCTTCATTTTCCGCCATAATATTGTTTGGTGGTAAGGCTGTCTCCAAGGGATTAAATAAAGATATTAGGGTATGGCATGATATAATTAAGATCATAAACATAGTTACAATTTACTTTATATTATTTACCGTTGTGAAAGATATTATAGATAATACATATATTCTGACTATTCAGTCACTATACACGTTAATATTAGCTTCTATAGTTATCATTTCGATATATATTACCTTAACAGCATTAGAAAAATATGGGATTTTAGAGAAACTCATAAAAAGAATCTAGTTATTTTATCTTTAACTTCTATTGGTAGATTATCCATCTTTATTATCATACCATTCTTAGGTTTATTCTTATTCACATAGTTGGTTAAGATGTATTTTTCAGCGGAATTATCATCCCTTGACTTTAGTATCCTTACCTTAATATATTTACCATTATTTAGATCTACATAAACGTACTTACCATGTTTGAGCATTTCTAGACACCAAAATTTTAATGTCGTTTAGCGTTTATATCGTTTGTGGAATACCTATTAATAGATGCCGGCGGTACATCTACTAAAGTTTTCGTTTATGATGGTGAAAAAGTAGTAAGACAGTACAAATACGAACCGGCAAGTGTAGATAAAGTAGGCCCATATAAGTCAGTTTTAAGATTAAGCAGTATAATCTCGTCATTCAATAAGAAATTTAACGGAATTGCAATATCTTTAGCCGGTATTGACAGTGAAGTCATGGCGAAAGAGGTAAAAAGTCAACTATATCAACTTCTAAGTAAATACGCGGATAAGGTAATCATAGAACATGATGCTCACGTTGTGCTTATGTCTAATGCGAATAAGGGATGTATAACTATTGCAGGAACTGGTAGTATAGTATATGGTTTTGATGGAAGTAAAAGGATAATAAAGGGCGATAGAGGATGGTTAGTTGGCGATATATGTTCTGGATTCTGGTTAGGTAGAGAGTTCTTACATGAGTTGTTAAGAGAGTTTCAAGGACTATCTAATGATAGAAGCTTAATCCAATTTTCTAATTTTAAAACTGAAGAAGATCTAGTGATGTTCCTTTATAAAAACTCTTGTAATCCAGCCAAAATAGCGCAATATTCAGTTAATTTGTTAAACGCTGCAAAGCGAAATAGCACAAAGGCAGTTAGAATTTTGAATAGTTGTATGTCAGAATTCTCTACTTTAGTGCAAATAGTATGCAAAGCTGTAAATTCTAATGTGGTCTACTATTTTGGTGGTATGTATGAATCTCCAGTTTACGTATCCTTTTTCAGTAGGGAGTTAGAGAAGAAGGGAATAAAAAGCGTTAAAAGTAAAAGTGTAATAAATGGTTTACTTAGGCTTCTAGAGCTCTAATTCTTCTTCTTCCTCTATGGGTTTGACGCAATCCAGCTCCGCTAGCTTATCAAATATTCTCTTTACTGCTTTAGATACTTCATCTTCTCTCTTTGCCCCAGTTATTACCATTTTGCCACTACTGAAAATTAGGAGTACAACTCTAGGATCATCCATTCTAAAAATTAATCCCGGAAATTGTTCTGGTTCGTACATGTTATTTTCCAGTAAGAATGCAGCTTTATCTAAGTTAACGTTTACATGTAAGTTAGCGGATGCAACTATATTTTGGATTTGGATTTTAGGTTTGCCCATTATTTTTATACCATATTTTTTAAGTGTCTTAATTATTCTCTTTACGGCCTTTATTAGTTCTTCTGTACTTTTCGCCCCAGTTACTACCATCTTTCCAGATTTAAATATTAAAGCAGTAACCTTGGGCTGTTCTAATCTGAAAATTAATCCTGGAAATTGATCTGGATCGTATTCTATGTTGGGGATACTTCTTTCCATAGCGTATAAATCCAAACTTTGCTCTAACGTAACTGTTGCCACGATATTTTCTATATTTACAATGGGTTTATACGATACCGCTGAATTGGAGATAAAAGATCACCTTAAAAACTTTTTGATTCTGCATTTATAAATCCCTCTTTTAAATAAGTATGTTCTTAATTAAGCCTAATTCTGGGAACTCCATTATACCTTCTCCCTCAATTATAACATAGGGTTTCGCTTTTTCTAATATTGCGTGCTCTTTTATCAAATTACTCATATAATTTGAATGTATTAATGATATATCATTGCCAGCTTGATATATTCCAATTGCAGGCAATACTATAATTTGAGAGTTTTCCCTTTCCTTTATGGGTATTGACAAGAAACATTGCAGTTTCCTAGAGAAACCTAACTTATCTCTTATTGACAATCTTGGGTGCTCATGGCCTATGATGTATGTTGTATTGTTTCTCGGCTCTATTACTTTATGTCCATGAGTTATTAGTATTTCTCCAAGGTCTAACTCATCAACTAATCTTACATTATCAAATTTTTCCGTAACTAAAGAAATATAGTTATCATGATTTCCTCTAACTATTATAACTTCTACTCCGTTATCCTTTAAATATTTCAATATTTCATTTAATTCCTCTTTTTCTTGTCTAGTAAGTTTTTCAAAGGTGTGCTTGAAATCTCCGTTTACTATTAACTTCTTAGTATTAAAAACTGAGAATACTCTATTCGTTATACTAAGAAATCTTTTTTTCTGTATTCTAGGAATATATATACCTTTTCTAGACATCTCCTCTTCATAGCCTATGTGTACGTCGGACATCACTACACTATTAGCATGTTTTACGTAAAGTGCTGGTAGATCCTCAGCAATTAAGATACCTTTAGTGAGCTCTAGCATTTAGATAAGATAATATTAAACACCATTTTATACATTCTTTTTGTGAGCATCTTAAGCCTAGTGGGTCTTGGAATCTCTAAGAAATTCATAACTGAGAATGCTATAGATACATTAAATAATTCTGATATCATAATTTTCGATAAATATACGTCTAGATCTTGCGATATAAACGTTGATGTATTAAGGAGATTAGTAAAGGGAGGGAAGACTCTCATTGAAGCGGACAGGAGTTTATTAGAAAACAACTCGAAGATTATCATGGATTATTTAGATAAGAATTATAACGTGAGTATAGCTAGTATCGGAGATGTATTAATAGCTACAACTCATGTTTCACTACTTATAGAGGCTAAACAGCGGGGGCATAATGTAAAAGTGATTCCAGGTATTTCGGTACATTGCTATCTTATATCGAAATCTCTCTTATCTTCCTATAAATTCGGTAAGTCGGTCACAGTGACATTTCCTTACAACGATTTCATAGATCCTACTCCTTATAATGTGATTAAGGATAACAAGGAAAGAGGTCTTCATACCATACTATATCTGGATTTGAAAAGCGAGAAAGCCATGACTGCTAATGAAGCACTACAGATCTTATTGCGACTTGAAGATAAACATAGAAAAAATGTTCTTTCAAAATCTGATATTGTAATAGTTGGTGCTAGATTAGGCTGTGATGATGAGAAAATTGTTGCTCTCACAGTAGAAGAGGCTGCCTTATATGACTTCGGTAATACACCACATATTATTATAATTCCTGGTAACCTTCATTATATGGAGGCTGATGCTATAAAATGGATGTTGATGAGTTAAGGAAAAGAATAGAAAAGTACATTAAAGGAATGGATGAACGATTAAAGAATATCGATAGTGCCAACAATAAGGTGGTAGAATTAGCTAGATTATATACTGAGGATTCTAAATATTATTTAGAGAAAGGTGATTACGTAACCGCATTAGTCGATATTGTTTATGCTGAGGGTTTGTTGGATGCGAAGGAGATTTATGAGAATAATGATCCTAAATCTAATGTATCGAAAAAAGTATTTGTCGCGGGTACTTTTGACATATTGCATCCTGGACATATAGAATTCTTGAAGGAGGCATCGAAATATGGAAGAGTTTACGTGACTGTGGCTAGGGATTCCAATTCAGAGAGAATTAAAGGTAGAAAGCCTATTAATGATGAGCAAACTAGATTAGAAATTATTAAGAGTGTAAGATACGTTTTTGATGCAATATTAGGCGATCAAGAAGATTTTCTAAAAAGTGTGGAAAGAATAAATCCCGATATAATTTTCCTAGGTCCAGACCAGAGAGTAGATGAAACTAAGTTTCTTGAGGAATTAAAAAAACGAGGCTTAAGTCCTCAAATAATTAGATTAAACGAGAGAATAAGGAAATGGCCTCATTCAAGTACAACAGATATAATAAATGAAATTAAAAAGAGGTATTGTAAATTAGAACAACGTTAAACATAAACCTCTATTGTTACCTCATCGCCATCTTTTAAATTCAGTTTTTCCCTGAGATGAAATGGAGAAATTACCTCTATTACGCTCTTTGGATGTGTAGTTCTTAAGGGAATTACTACTGCAGCCGGTGTTAGTTTATTAATTGAGGCAGGATATAATCTAACTGCGCCTAATACTCTATCCTTTTGCTTATATTCGGGCACTATTAGAGAAGGTGATGAGTCTAAGAGTAATCTATTTTCTAGAGATAGTTTATCGTATATTACAATATTTAGCGTACCTGGATAAGGGTCAAATCCCATTACTTTGTTTATATGGCTTTTATAGTAATCCATTGATAGAAATATTTTGCCTTCCCCAAGCCCAGATACGATATTTCCTTTTATCTCAAGACTATGAAGTGACAATATGGCATCTTTTAAGCTACTTAAACATGAACTCAAAAATCTTTCTCCCTCTTCTGTTAATCTTATTATCTCTCCTTCTTTAGATATTATTCTTACTATCAGTTTATCATCCTCTAATTCTTTTAATTTACGAGATATTGATTGCTGTGAGAAATTGAGCATCTTAGCTAGCTCTGACTGCGTTACGTATGATTTGCCCTTTGAATAGGCTATAATTTTAGCTAATATACAAGCGTTTGACTCATCTTTTCAAGTTGATCCCTCTGTACAACCTTGTTCTGCTTCCTTATATTCTCCACTCATATCATCTTCTATATCAATAGTAGACCAATCCCATTTCTCATTCCACGCATTTCCAATCTTAATTGGCTTATCCAATTTACTTAGAAGAACTATTCTACTGGGCACGTGCTCTGATAAGATTTTATATCCAGTGTATTGTGCTAAGGTTTTTGCGAATTCTCTTATCTCTTTATGTTTTGGCATCGCATCTCTACTTAATCTATAGGTTGATGGTCCAACGTGCATATAAGCTTTAATTTCTATATATGTGGGCATTGCAATTTCCATTAACTTCGCAAATTCTCTTGCATCTTGCTCACTCATATTGTATCCCTTTATCATTGTAAATCTTATCACAGTTGGAGAACTAAAACTAGGTAAGATCTCTAAAGTCTTCATAACTAATTGCCAAGAATTAGCAACTACTGGTCTATTAATCATCTTGTGTTTTATCTCATCCGGAGCTTGTAGAGATACAAATAACTGAGTAGGCTCTTCTTCTAAGCTTGCTAATATATCTGGTCTTACACCACTTGTTACAAGAAAGGTTGTCATTCCTCTTTTATGATATTCCTTTATAAGATCACCAAGTTTCTCATAAAGTGTAGGTTCTCCAGTCAAACTTATTGCAACATGCGCGGGTCTCATCGCATCTTTTACCTTTTGGATGTTAACATCATTTCTTCCTAGATATCCAGAAACGGCCTTCTTATGTTCTTCTATACTCCTCTCTACAATATATTCAGGATCATCATATGCGGGCATTTTCGTATCGTCCCACTCTAGTCCAACATCCTCTGGTTCTAATCTCCAACAATGTACGCATCTAAACCAGCACCAGGCTGCAGTTGGAGTCATTTGTACGCATCTATGACTCTCAATTCCGTAGAATTTGCCCTTATAGCAAGATCTATTAGCTACAAGAGCAGAATGAGTCCAATGACATTTTTTATATGCACTGTGAGTGCCAATGATGTGGTATTTCTCTTTTTGTAACTCTTTAAATATCTCACTTACTGTATCGATCCTTAAATTACTTTGCATATTGTACATTCTACCGCATATAGGATTAAAAAATTATTAGATCTTAATTGGTGCTGTTAAATTGTACAATTTTGTAACATTTCTCTCTATATAGGATGAAATGTTAATTAAATAAATATCTGATAGATATTTTCCCATTAATTGTAATCCTATTGGTAAGTCATTATAAAATCCCGCTGGCAACGATAATGCTGGTATTGCAGCTAAGTTAGCTATTACAGTATTTAGATCCATTGCATACATTCTCACAGGGTCATTGATTACCTCACCTATTTTAGGCGGTAATATAGGCATTGTAGGAGAGACTAAAATATCATATTTTTTGAATAATTCGTCTAGACTTTTCTTAATTAAATTTCTAACCTTTAATGCCTTGAGGTAAAATTCCTCATAATATCCAGCACTTAAGATAAAACTACCAAGGAGGATCCTCCTCTTTACCTCTATACCAAACGCTTCTCCTCTATTTTTAGCATAAACCTCACGCCAATTCCCTTCCATGTATTTGCTATATCCGTACCTAACTCCATCATATCTAGCTAAATTAGAGCTTGCTTCAGACATTGCTATTATGTAGTATGCTGGTAGTGCGTATTCTGCATTACCTAATTTGGTATCTTCAATTAGAGCTCCTTCACTAGATAGTTTATCTATAACATCTTTTATCACACTAGATACTGGTTTTTCTGACATTTCTAAAATATCACTAAGAATACCTATCCTAACGCTTTTCACATTCTGTTCCTTAAACTCAAAATTTAGAGATAAGTCAATTGTAGTAGCGTCCTTATCGTCAGGTCCAGCAATTATTGAGAAAAGCAATCCTAAGTCTTCAGCATTTCTAGCCATAGGCCCTATTTGTTCTAAACTATTTGCATAAGCTACTAGACCAAATCTACTCACTGTGCCATAAGATGGCTTTAAACCAAAAGTTGCATTATATGCAGCTGGCGCTCTTATAGAACCTCCAGTATCGCTACCTAACGCCAATTCGACATAACCAGCTGCTAGAGCTGCTCCACTACCTCCAGATGAACCTCCAGGGGTTCTTTCTAAATTCCAAGGATTTCTAGTGGGACCAAAATAACTCGTCTCTGTAGTTGAACCCATAGCGAATTCGTCCATATTCGTTTTACCAACAATTACCGCCCCTTCCTTCTTTAATTTTTCTATAACTGTAGCATCATATGGAGGTATGTAATCTTCTAACATCTTTGATGCACAAGTAGCTCTAATTCCCTTGGTTGAGATGTTATCCTTGATGGCAATTAGTATCCCTGCTAATTTGCCCCCTTTGTTAATGTTTTCTTTTACTTCCCTTAATACCTCTTCCTTGCTTCTAATAGTTATAAACGCGTTGGTGTACTTATCGTATTTGCCTATTTTCTCATAAGTTCTCTCAACGTATTCTTCAGCCTCTAAATTCTTATTTTTCAAATCATTGACTAATTCCACTATCATAATCTTATTCACCGTAAGTTCTAGGTCCTACTATATATCCGTTTTCTTTTCTTTTCACGTTTTTGAGTGCATTTTCCCTATCTAATGGATCTCTTGGAGTATCTTTCCTTAGTCTCCCTTGAGGGAGAGGATGAAATAGTGGTTCTACATTACTTAAATCAAGCTCGTTTATTTTCTCAAAGAATTTTATGATATTTGTTATATCATTTTCTAACATTTTTTCTTCATTCTGACTTAATTGAATTAAAGATAAGTTTTCTAAATGTTTAATTAAATTCTTATTGACCTCTATTTTCATTGATAACACTTCAGAGAACTAGTTTATATTTTCATTCAGCAAAAATCTGCCTAAATTAAATCTAATGGCCACGATACATTTTAAACTAGCTTTTTCCTAACATAATAGTTGTGAAAATAGAGGAATTAATCACAAATTTACCTTGGATCGGATTGGAAGAAGCGTTACAATACGGTTTCTCTGAAGCAGAAGCTTTAGGCAAGAACTTTATAGGCATCACTTTAGATAATGGAGATGGTCTAATTTTATACGTAAATCCATTTTTAAATGATATATATAAAATACTTTTAATGAGCAAGTCTAGATATAATTTGCCTTCGATAGGAGTTTTCTCAAATTTTAATGGAGATAAATACTTTATTTATGATGTAGGGGATATTTCGGAACTTATAAATATTCTTGGTTCTAATTTAAAGGTTATATATGTTGAAGTGATTAAAAATGTCCTTGAGGACTTTCTATATCAAACAGTGGTTGGATGAAGATGATTTCAAAAGATTATTATTGTTCTCGAGATATTTAGGGAGAGATAGTAATGGATCTCAGTTCGTAATTGATTTGGAAAGAGCTAAAAGAAATGGAGTAAAACCAAGCGAGATAATGGAAATTTTAGAGGATTACGATGTGAAGCTTTCTCAAGAGGATGTTGCAAGATTGAAGGAAAAACTCCTGGACTGTTCCTTTAAAATAGAGGCCGGTAAAATAATTATGAAACCATATACTTATCTTGCAGACGTTCTAGAGAAAATTAATGAGAGAAATGAGAATGGGGAGTACAAGTTCAAAATTAAATATGATAAGCAAAATAGAAGATTCATAATACGTCCAATGGATTATTATAACCTATTGCAAAAATTGAGAGAAAATGGATTAGAGATCAAGGAATTAAACCTTTCATTCAAAGAGTTTGAGTTTGAATTTAATGGGCAATTAAGGGAATATCAAAGAGAGGCCATAGAAAATTGGATTAAGAATGGAAATAGGGGAGTTATAGCACTTCCGACAGGGACTGGAAAGACAGTAGTTGGAATAAAAGGTATAGATGTAATCAGAAAGCCTACTCTCATTGTAACCTTTACCAAAGAGCAAATGCTACAATGGAAAGAAGCTATACTAAAGTTTACCTCAAAAAGGCCTGACATTGGGTTTTATTACTCAGAGGAAAAGAGAATAAGACCAATAACCATAACTACTTATCATACGGCGTATAGGCATCTTCCACAACTATTTGATAAATTTTACCTACTAATAGTGGACGAAGTTCATCATTTACCTGCAGATAAGTTTAAAGCGATAGCAGAAGGCTTAATAGCTCCTTATAGGATGGGTCTTTCGGCGACTCCCCATAGAGAAGATAATAAACATAATGAGTTATTTAGTCTAATAGGTGGAATAGTATATTATAAGTCAGTTACCGAACTAGCTAAGTTAGGTTATCTAGCCTCCTATGAAATTATTCAGAAAAAAGTAAGACTAACCTTAGAAGAGAGAAAGAGGTACAATGAGCTATTAAATAAGTTTAAGGCATTATCTAAAGGCAGAAAGGTAAGTGAGTTAATTGAGTTAGTAAAGAAAGGTGATGAAAGTGCTATTGAAGCCATGAGGGTTTATAATGAAATGAGAAAAATAGTGAATTTTGCTTCAGAGAAAATGAGGGCATTAGACGAGATACTTAAATCCGAAAAAGGAAAGATTCTAATATTTACTCAGTACGTTGATCAAGCCGAAGAAATAGCTAGAAGGTATAACTGTTTATTATTAACCGGTAAGATGTCTAAAGAGGAGAGGAAGAGAGTTTTAGCAACCTTTAAAACTATGAGTGCAGGAATTCTTGTTTTGACTACTGTGGGGGATGAGGGAATCGATATTCCAGATGCTAATGTAGGAATTATTGTAACTGGAACAAGTTCTAGAAGGCAGTTTATTCAAAGATTAGGTAGGATTATGAGGCCCTATAATTGCAAGCAAGCAAAACTTTATGAGATAGTTGTAAGTGGTACTCCGGAGGAGTATCAAGCTAAAAAGAGAAAAGAAACTGATATTCTCACATTTGAGGGTATACCTTATCAATCCTCCGAAAACTTCGATAAGGATCAAGATAAACTTAGTCCTTTAGATCGATAAGGATGGATTTATGTAGAAAAATATAGAATATCCCAATAATCTTACTAGAATATCTCTCTTATCTAAAAAACAGAGTCCAACGCTAACTTTTCCCTTATCTATGCTTATTATTGGTTGGTTATTTACTTTTAATAGAGGTATACCTTTAATAAGCTGGCTTGTGTAGCCTTTTATTTTACCTCCAATCATGTGTTTAAAAGTGAAAGCTGTAAGAAGGGTAGGTTCTAAAATTTCTATCTCTCCTTCAATATAGTTTTCACATTTGATAAAAGTCACGTTATGAAATATTTCTTGGTTTACTATTATACCTTCTACCCAGCTTAAATTTTTAATCTCGTTTGTGCACTCCTCGCTAATTAATGAAAGCGGGGGGAAAGTTACTATTTTTCCATTTACGTTTAGAGTAGCAGGATATACTAATATTATATCTCCCTCTTTTATTTCCTTTACCTCATTAGGTCTACATATTTTGCTGTCAACGTCTACGTAAGGCATATTAAGCAATATTAAGAGATATACTACAAATAAAAAATATTAAGGATGTATGGACTTGTAAGGACTGAATGGTTGATGAGTAACCAGGCTGATGAATATGAGATGGCTTAAAAAGAGGGAGGTAATAATATATTTTCTTCTTTTCAAGAAATTTAGATATGAGAAATTTAATATAGCTGACGCTTTTTCTGTTTTAGGACCTTATTTTTCTAAAAAAGTAACATACAATAGTATAAGCTATATGACTAAAATAGGCCTAATAACTAAACTAAGTAATGTTGAATATAGGCTTAATCCCTTTGACGACTTTGTTCTTTCCTTCTTGGCAAAACCTTATTTGGAAAGAAGAGCTACTCTTCGTCGTAGAATTCAATAGTTATCTTTACTTTTACCTCTTTCTTGCTTAATGGTGGTATTTTGTCTCCAAAATCTACTCCCACGCTTACTGGGTTTCCCATAGAGTCTGTAAATTTTACATCAGCAACATAGTGGAGTTCTTGCCTTTGATTCATCATGTTCATCAACTCAGAGTATATTCTAGAGAGCGCCATTTGTAATGCCAATGGGCTGGAGAAATCTTCTGGCTTCAATTGTATAGCTTTAAAATTGCCCATCATTTCTCCTATTTTTGCCTTTCCCTCAAATTCAACTTTAATTGTAGGCTGGTTCATTTATATCGCAAGAATATTTTCTGTTAAGCTCCCTATTAAAAGTAGCGCATAATAAAAGAAAAGTCTAAAAAACTCAGACACTTACTTTTTCCTTATAGCAATTTCTATTGTTGAAACTCTTGATTGTCTTCCGTCTTGGCTTGTTACTACTTGACTTCCTACTCTAATTTCCTTAATCTCTATCTTGTCTGGTAAGAATCTGTTCCTTACTATTTCCACAGTATCTACGGCCTTACTAATAGCTCTTCCTCTAGCTTTGATTACAATTTCGCTAACTCCCTGATTTAGTAGAGTTAATGCAGCTAAGACATAGTTCATTACTGGTTTCTTTCCTATTAAGACTACATTACTTGGAGTTGGGGTTCCGCTGCTCATCTTTTCCACCTATTTGGTCTCAAATAGTCATTCATATAAAGCTAAAAAAGTTAACCGAATAGAGTAACACTTCGATAACTCTTTTAAAAGATCTTACCATCATAAAGTTTTTTCTAGCTATGATTAATGTAATGTATAAAAATTCCTGCCCTAACTGTGGTGGAGATATTTCTGCTGATAGGTTACTGAATGGTCTACCATGCGAGACTTGTTTACCGTATATTAATGGAATTGATGGTGTAGATATTATTTCAAAGGTAAAAGCACTATACAATATTCTACTCAATAACGATAAGATTAAAAATTACTGGAATTTATATTATAATATTACTACATTTGAAATAGTGTTTAAATATTTTAAAGATAAAACTGGATATGAACCTTGGTCCCTCCAGAAATTATGGTTAAGAAGGCTTGTAAGTAATCAGAGCTTCACTATGTCAGCTCCTACTGGATTAGGAAAGACAACCACATTGATGACCTATTCCGTCTTTATCGGCCAAGACGTAGTATATATTGTTCCTACAAAGTCCTTAATGGAACAAGTTTGTAAAAGGCTAGAGAAATTGGGTGCTCAAGTATCTTGTGGAAAGGTTGATCAAAGGAAAGTAAGCGTGATAACAATAAGTTACCTTAATAAGAACGCGAACTCAATAACAAGTTATAAGCCAAACTTTGTGGCAATAGACGACGCAGATGCGGTAATCAAAAGTGGTAAAACTACTGGTAGATTGGTTAGTCTATTGGGGATTCCAAATGATGTCTATGAAAGTGCAATTCAACTGATTAGATTAAGGAATAAATATTATTTCTCTAATGAATTTACGGAAGAAATTAAAGAGAAAATTAGGGAATTGGAACTTAAGATAGCTGAATTTAAGGATAAAATTTCCCAGCTAGTTATAGCCAGCGCGACAATACGACCTAAAGGTATTAAGCAAAAAGCCTTAAGGTTACTAACTGGTTTTGAACCCTCTTCTATTCAGTTGTACGCTAGGAATATCATTGATACTTACACGGACAATCTAGATCTTTCAATAGTTAAGGAGCTGGGAAGTGGTGGGTTGATTCTAGTCTCGAAAGAATATGGAAGATCTAGATTAAATGAAATAAAGAAATATGTCGAAGATTTAGGTTTCAACGCTAAGCTAGCAATAAGTGGAAGAAAATTCCTTGATGATTTTTCTCAAGGTAAAGTAGATATTCTAGTGGGTTCTGCATCTTATTACGGTGTTGCTGTTAGAGGAATTGATGAGCCTAAAAGATTAAAATATGTAATATATTATGGAGTCCCAAAAATAAAGGCTAAGCTATTTGATGCCTTATCTAATCCATTTACTTTACTAAGAGTAGGCAAAATGATTGGAGTCAATTTCTCGGAGTTACAGAATAAGATTTTGGTACTGAGTCCTTCTGAGACTCAGTTGTTAAAGTTCTCTATAATAAAAGGGGAGACTATAAACTATCAAAAACTAGATCAATTAAGACAGGAATTACTGTATTATATTTCCTTAGTTAAAGATAAGTTAAAGGAGATAGGAGAGGAGACTTTAATTTCAGATAATTTCGTAATTACTAAGCAAAATACGAATTATTACATAATTTACCCAGATATGATAACGTATTTGCAAGGCTCTGGAAGGGCAAGTAGACTTTACAATGGAGGATTAACTCTTGGGTTTTCAATAATTCTGGTAGATGATAAACATATCTTTGAAATATTGAAAAAGAAAATGCAGAAATTGTTTCCTAACACTAACTTTACTTCATTATCTAATATAAATTTATCTGAAATAAAAACTAAACTAGAAGAATCTAGAAAAGAAGAGGGAAATAGAGTACATTTTAATATATCAACTGGTTTACTCATAGTAGAATCTCCAACAAAAGCAAAGACTATAGCTAAGATGTTTAGCAGACCTTCGGTTAGGGTGATAAATAAAGTACCAGTATACGAAACTATCATAGTAGATGGCAATCAAATATATGTGCTAGATGTAGTAGCCTCAAAAGGTCATATTGTAGATCTGACCTTAGAGGATATAGGATATTATGGAATAAAAGTAGAGGATAGTGGGATTATAAAACCATATTATGACTTAATAAAGAAATGCCTAGATTGTAATAAGACATTTTCTATTACTTCAGATAAATGCCCTTACTGTGGTTCTACAAACGTTCAAACAGCTCAGACTACGATTAATTTACTCAGAGAACTGGCGTTGTCAGTGGATAAAGTGTTCATAGCGTCTGATCCCGACACTGAAGGTGAGAAAATAGCATATGATCTAGCTTCATTCTTGTCTCCATATAACTCCAATGTTTACAGAATAACATACCATGAAATTACTAAGAAGGCAATATTGGAGGCATTAAGGAATCCCATGAAGATCAATACTAATCTAGTGATGAGTCAGATAGTTAGAAGGATAGAAGATAGGTGGATAGGTTTCACACTAAGTAACCTACTAAAAACGAAGTTTAATGGGCATAATCATGGTGCAGGTAGAGTACAAACCCCAGTTTTAGGTTGGATAGTGGATAAAACGATGAAGTACAAGAGTTCAATGGGTTATGTGGTTTATATCGACATCGCAGGGTACTCCATTAAAATGTATTTCAGTGAAAGAAAGAAAATGGAGGAATATATAAATAATTTACAAGTCGTTAAGATTGAAAAAATCTCTGAAGAAAAAATATTGCTATCCCCCTTGCCTCCTTTTACTACAGACACTTTACTTATTGAGGCTAATATGAAATATAAACTATCAGCTAATCTTGTAATGAAGATTGCCCAAGATTTATTTGAGGCTGGTCTAATAACATATCATAGAACTGATAGTACTCATATTTCCTCTGTAGGAATAGAAATAGCTAAGGAGTATCTTCAAAAGCAGGGGCTTATTAAAGATTTTGTTCCCAAGTCGTGGGAATCATCAGAAGAAGGTGCTCATGAGGCAATAAGACCAACTAGAGCTATGGATGTTAATGAGCTAATTCAAGAAATAGAGGAAAATCCTTATAAGTATTCAATAAGGTTTAGCAAATTGCACTTCTTAATTTACGACTTAATCTTTAGACGATTTATGGCGAGCCAGATGTCTCATGCAGTAGGTACTAAGAGTAGATATTTGATAAAGCTAAACAAGGATGACAATATCAATACAGAATTATTAAGTAATGCTGAAGGTGGGTTTATTAAGGTATATCCGGTTAAGGTGTACAATTTACCTTTGGGTGAGGTTAAACCTAAAGTTAACACTGGTAAAGGATCAAGTGAACAATTGCTAAGTTACTCGGACGTAATATCATTAATGAAATCAAAGGGGATTGGGAGGCCTAGTACATATGCGAAAACTATAGAGAACCTAGTGAGGCATGGGTATATAGTTAGTAGTAAAAGGAAGTCATATCTAATAGCAACAAATCGTGGTATCTCAGCGTACCAGTTTCTAAGTTCCAAATTCTACGATCTGGTATCTGAAGGTACAACAGCGAAATTAATGAGCAAACTGGATGATATTGCACTAAGCAAGTTAAGCGCATCTACAGTGTTATTAGAAATATTTAGTGAGATATCTACCTTAGTAAACCCTCTTAAGTCTGAGCAAAATGTATGATATACGCCTTCTATCTCTAACCTCACTTCCAGTCTGTACATTTACCAATTGTATGCCATCTCCTAATCTGTCCTTTAATGAATTGTAAACGTCTACTGCTTTAGAAATTTCTCTTCCTATTCCTTTTAATATTACTTCGTCTATTCCTTGATTAAATAGGACAATTACATCTAAAACATGATCTTCTACATTTTTTGTTTTTCTAACTACTATCTCATTTAATTTTTCTGTCATCTTCTCTCACGAGTCATAAGTGGATATGCAAAAATAAATCTAATGTTCAGTAACACGGGCCCTTATCATCAATCAAATTGAAGGGCATCATCACTAATAAGATAGTTATTTTTAAGAGTATTTTAAGCTTTGCAAGTAGGCGACAGCATTTAGCAATAAGTATACTATAGTGTCTTTACCTAAATGGTAATATTTTTGTAGAAATTGATAGGAAGTATCTATAGCTTCCCTAATCTTAACCTCCTCAATATTATTGAATGGAATCTTTCTCAATATCTCTTCTGGGTTATTAATTAAATCAAATGGTTTAAACAATATTTCAACTTGATTATCCCCTGACTTAAGGTTAACTGCAAATATCTCATTATTATTTAAAGGTGAGAATGAGGAATAATATTCTTCAGATTTAACTATATCAATGAAATCTTCGTACAAGCACCATCTAGTTTCCCTACTATCTACATCTACGAATGATGTTACTTTATATTTATTGTTATTTCTTCTAAGTTGTTTCAACTTATTTTCAAGACTTTTAGCTGAGATCCCTAAGATCTCCGACAGCTCATTAACCGTATACGCACCACCTTTTAGTGCTTGATATATGGTTAGATTTAGATCAGAAAGCCAAGGTCTAATCTGCGCATGAGCGAATATCGCTTCTCTCAACAATCCTGCGTTTTCAGTATATATCATTTTTATTTTGCCTTCCCTAACTTTTTTGATAAATTCTAGAGTTCTCTTTATGCTAAAGTATCTTTTTATTGTCTGTCTTAGCGCTTCTTTTATTAAGAATTTATCTTCTTTTGTGTTGATTTTTGATATTTTACCAAAGCTTGGTTGGATCTCCTTAAGTGTAGCTATATAAAGAGGAGATCTCAATATAGATCTCAATACGATTTTTACGATTTTCCTCTCATCCATATTTATGATGTCTTTGAATAAATCTACTGGAGTCCCCTTTATTGAGAAACCATATATTGAACTTCTACTAGAAGCGTTTAACGTATATTTTTTAGTTACTAGATAAAGTAATATATGAGATAAAGTATTTGAAATTCTCTCGTCAATCAGTACAGTGTAAATCCATTCATCCTCCTTATTTTCCACCAGTACTATATCTCCAGAGGGTATTTTCAGTCCTAACTTTCTATACTCTTCAAATATCTTAATTATACTTTCCTTTGAATTTTTATCCATTATCTCATTCATTGTAAGATAATATTCGTTGAAATTTTCTATAATTTTTCTAATGTAATCTACTATTAATGAAGATTTAGATGTATTTTCTCCTTTCCATATCGGTATCTCACCTTCACCCTCATTAGCTAGAGTAACATCTATCGTATTCTTATGGGTATTTATACGCAATACTTTCCAGAACTTTCCACTTATTCTTATTACATCATTTGCTCTCACATGTTTATATACGTAAACTGCGTCTATCTCGCCTACGGTTATACCATTATGTTTTAAGGCAAATGTTTCGTCATTGTTAATTAGTGAAAAGAATTCTGAGAAGTCTTTTCCCCAGCTACTTCTAGCATCCCTATTAAATCTCCATATCTTAAAGAATCCTTGTCCTAGTTTTAAGTAGTTCTCCTCAATCTTTATTATATTATTTTTTACTAGATACTGTATTAAATCCATCAATCTCGATGATTCCAGATTCCTATAAATATAAGTTCCTCGAATAATACTAAGAGCCTCTTCTATGCTCATTTTTTGATTTTGTAATACCATGCCAACTATTTCTCTTGCAACAACATCTAATCCATCATCTATGAAAGGTTTTTCCATTTTACCATCTTTTGCTGAAAGATATAGTGCTAAGGACTCTAATACGTCGAAATCGTAGAAGCAGATTATTTCTCCCTTAGGAACTCCATGGACTATATGTCCACTTCTGCCTAGTCTCTGGAGAAACGAGGATACTGAAGTCGGTGGTCTAAGCATTATTACTTTCTTTATATCTCCTACGTGAATTCCCAGTTCTAGTGTTTTAGTGCATACTACTGCCTTCGCATTGCCATTTCTTAATTCTCCTTCAGCTAAGTTCTTAAGGTCTCTAGAAACTGACGAATGATGCACGTAGATTTCTTTATTTCCTAATTTTTCTAATTCTTCATGAAGTCTTTCCGTGGAAAACCTAGAATTTGTAAAGACTAGTGTAGGCTTTTCTATTAGTTGGTTTATTTTTTCTGCTGCATTTCTCCACAAAGTGAAATTATTATCAATCTTATTTATTTTTATTTCAAAATTCCTCGTATCATTTAATCTTATTATCTTCATCTTTCTTTCGGAAGATCCGAAGAGAAATTGCGCTACTTTGTTCTCATCACTCACTGTAGCTGATAAGCCAATTCGTTGAAAGTCGTAGCCAATGAAGTGTTTTAATCTTTCAAGTAGTATTGATAGCTGAGTTCCTCGCTTGGAGTTTATTAACTCATGAATCTCGTCGACTATGACCCATTTAACGTTTTTGTAATGCTCCCTAAACCTACTAGCCCAGTCTAGATCTATTTCTAATCCTTCTGGTGTAGTAACAATTATGTGAGGTATTTTCTTTAATCGTAAGTTCTTCTCCTTTTGAGGAACTTCTCCATGTTTCCTGTTTACTAAAAAGCCTAGTCTAGAGGCCCACCAGTCTATTCTATAAAGAAGATCATTGATTAGTGCTTTCAATGGTGTAATATAAATTACAGTAACAGGTTTAACATCTTCTTTTAACATTCTATTTAATATCGGAAACATTGCTGCTTCAGTTTTTCCATAACCAGTAGGTGCAATGATGAGAGTGTTGTATCCATTAGTAATTGGTTCATAGGACATCTCTTGTACTCTAGTTAGCTTAATCCAATTCTTTTCCTCTATTAGCTTTCTTAATCGCTGGTCAAGATGATCTAGCATTAATTATCACGCCAAATTTACTGAATAGCACCATTTACCGTTATTTTTAAAAATATAAAATCAACGTTCAATCTATGTCTCATAAATATACTTGTAATGTATGTGGAAGATCTTTTCCAGAAGGTCAAGGAATAATAATTGAAATTGGTGGTGATAAACTATACTTTCACAGCAAAAGTTGTGCGTACAAGTTCCTTAAAGAGATGGTTATGGAGGCTGATACGGATTGCATTAATTCTTCATTAAAGAAAGTTAGAAAGAAATACGATGAGATATTAGAGCAAGTGAGCAAAAAAGCTGAAAAGAAAATTTAAGGTTATTGAAATAAATACTCCATTAATAGGTGTAGTTTTATTTAGGCTAAGTAATATCTCTATTTGATTGAAAAATGCAGATTAACATTACTAGAGTTAATTCATATGAATGGCGTATCGATAAAGGTACCCAAGAATGTATGAAAGTTCCCGTTACCATATTTGCAGATGACGTTTTGATTGAGAAAATGAAACAAGATATGACATTAAGACAAGCTACTAACGTGGCTTGTTTACCTGGTGTTCAAGAATCAATTTACGTTTTACCAGATGGCCATCAAGGTTACGGTTTTCCTATAGGCGGCATAGCAGCTACTGCAATTGATGAAGGAGGAGTTGTAAGCCCTGGAGGGATAGGATATGATATAAATTGTGGTGTTAGATTACTCAGAACCAATTTAGATTATGAAGACGTAAAGCCAAAATTGGCCCAGTTAGTTGAGGAGCTACATAGAAACGTACCTAGTGGTGTAGGAAGCGAGGGTAAAGTGAAACTTACCTCTCAACAATTGGATCAAGTATTAGCAGAAGGAGTAGCGTGGGCAGTCGATAAGGGCTTTGGATGGAAAGAAGATATGAATCATATGGAACAACATGGTAGTTGGGAGTTGGCAGACCCTTCGAAAGTAAGTCCAATAGCTAAACAAAGAGGTGCTTCTCAATTAGGAACTTTAGGAGCTGGTAATCACTTCTTAGAAATTCAAGTTGTTGATAAGATATTTGATCCTCAAATTGCTAAAGCAATAGGAGTGGATCACGAAGGTCAAGTAATGGTTATGGTTCATACGGGGTCAAGAGGCCTAGGCCATCAAGTAGCTAGTGATTATTTGCAAATTATGGAAAGAGCCATGAAGAAGTATAACATTCAATTGCCAGATAGGGAACTAGCCGCAGTTCCCTTTGAGAGTAGAGAGGGTCAAGATTACTTTCACGCAATGGCATCTGGAGCTAATTTCGCGTGGACGAATAGACAATTAATTACCCATTGGATAAGAGAGAGCTTTGGAAGAGTGTTCGGTGTTGACCCAGAGAAATTAGATCTTAATATAGTTTATGATGTAGCGCATAATATAGCCAAAATTGAGGAGTATGTAATTGAGGGAAAAAGGAAGAAAGTATTGGTACATAGGAAAGGTGCTACTAGAGCCTTCCCACCTGGCAGTCCAGAAATCCCTGCTGATCATAGAAATATTGGTCAGATCGTCTTAATACCAGGTAGTATGGGTACTGCTAGCTACGTTATGGCTGGAATACCAGAAGGTAGAAGGACATGGTTTACTGCGCCTCATGGTGCTGGTAGGTGGATGTCTAGAGAAGCTGCGGTGAGAAATTACCCCGCTAATGTAGTAGTTGAAACTTTAGCTGAAAAAGGTATAGTGGTAAGGGCTGCTACCAGGAGGGTAGTAGCTGAAGAGGCACCTGGAGCTTATAAAGATGTTGATAGAGTAGCTAAAGTCGCTCATGAAGTTAAAATCGCTAAATTGGTTATGCGATTAAGACCTATAGGGGTTACCAAAGGATGATAAATAGAGAGGATTTGTTAAAAAATCCAGTTGAAGATATAGCATTAAGCGATCTAGAGAAATATAGCGATATAGTTAATGTATTTGATAAGATATACGGTTTTAGCAGCGAGGGTATAGTAAGAGGTTCTAAAATACTTAAGGAAATGATAAAAGACGCTGATTTAAGGTTTCTATCGTTTACTGCAAATCTAGTTTCTACGGGATTAAGAGGTTTATTTGCAGATCTTGTGAAAAGGGGATATTTTAACATAATAGTGACTACTGGAGGCACGATAGATCACGATTTGGCTAGAAGCTTTGGCGGGGTTTATTACAAAGGTTCCTTTGATATTGATGATGCGATGCTAAAAGATTTGGAAATTCACAGATTAGGAAATGTTCTTGTTCCCTTTGAATCCTATGGCAAAGTGATAGAGGAGATTGTAAGGAAATTCTTGCCTGAAATAGCTAAGGATAAAAAGGAAATACCAGCGTATGAGTTACTATGGGAGTTTGGAAAGAGGATAAGTGATTCTAATTCGATTCTAAGAGCAGCTTACGAGAAGAAGGTTCCAGTAATAGTTCCAGGGATAGTAGATGGTAGTTTTGGAACAAACCTATTTATACAATCTCAATTTCTAAACTTTAAGATTAATCTATTTGAGGATATGCGACTAATTAAAGATCTGGTCTTTTCTTGCAAAAAGAGTGGTGCATTAATAATAGGAGGTGGTATAAGCAAGCACCATACGATATGGTGGAATCAGTTTAAAGATGGTTTAGATTACGCTGTATATGTTACTACTGCTCAAGAATATGACGGTAGTTTAAGTGGAGCTAAACCAAGAGAGGCAATATCTTGGAACAAGATTAGACCAAATGCAAAACACGCAACCATATATGGAGATGCGACAATAATAGTTCCTATTTTGGCCGCGTCTTTATTAAGCTAAATATTGTAATATATAGGGTGTAACATTCATGTCTGCTAAAGAAAAGTTTACAAGCTTATCTCCTGCAGAATTCTTTAAAAGGAATCCGGAGCTGGCCGGATTCCCTAATCCAGCGAGGGCTCTTTATCAAACAGTTAGAGAGTTAATAGAGAACTCGCTGGACGCTACCGATGTACACGGGATATTGCCTAATATTAAGATTACGATTGACTTAATTGACGAAGCTAGGCAAATATATAAAGTTAATGTGGTTGACAATGGAATAGGCATTCCTCCCCAGGAGGTTCCCAATGCCTTTGGTAGAGTATTATACAGTTCGAAATATGCAAATAGGCAAACTAGGGGTATGTATGGTCTAGGTGTAAAGGCAGCTGTTCTCTATAGCCAAATGCATCAAGATAAGCCCATAGAAATAGAGACTTCCCCAGCAAATTCTAAAAGAATATACACTTTTAAGTTAAAAATTGATATAAATAAGAACGAGCCAATAATTGTAGAAAGGGGATCTGTGGAAAACACTAGGGGTTTTCATGGAACGTCCGTTGCAATTTCTATACCGGGAGATTGGCCTAAAGCTAAATCAAGAATTTACGAGTATATTAAGAGGACTTACATTATTACCCCTTACGCAGAATTTATCTTCAAAGATCCTGAAGGAAATGTAACATATTATCCGAGATTAACAAATAAGATTCCTAAGCCGCCACAAGAAGTTAAGCCTCATCCCTATGGAGTAGATAGGGAAGAAATAAAGATACTAATAAATAATCTAAAGAGAGACTATACCATAAAAGAATTTTTGGTTAATGAATTTCAAAGTATAGGGGATACTACTGCAGATAAGATCCTAGAATTAGCTGGATTAAAGCCCAATAAGAAAGTTAAGAACTTAACAGAAGAGGAAATAACTAGGTTAGTTGAGACTTTTAAAAAGTATGAGGATTTTAGATCCCCATCAGCGGATTCACTTTCTGTAATAGGGGAAGATTTAATTGAATTAGGTTTAAAAAAGATTTTTAATCCAGACTTCGCAGCCTCTATAACTAGGAAACCTAAAGCTTACCAAGGACATCCATTCATAGTTGAAGCAGGTGTCGTATTTGGCGGTAGTATACCCGTTGGTGAAGAGCCTATAGTTTTAAGATATGCCAATAAGATTCCGTTAATTTACGACGAGAAATCAGATGTCATATGGAAAGTCGTTGAAGAGCTGGATTGGAAAAGGTATGGTATTGAGTCGGATCAATATCAAATGGTGGTAATGGTTCATTTATGTAGTACCAAGATACCATATAAGAGTGCTGGAAAGGAAAGTATAGCTGAAGTAGAGGATATAGAGAAGGAAATAAAGAACGCATTGATGGAAGTCGCACGAAAACTTAAACAGTATTTGAGTGAGAAGAGAAAGGAACAAGAAGCTAAGAAGAAATTACTTGCGTATTTAAAATATATACCAGAGGTTAGCAGATCTTTAGCAACCTTTTTAGCATCTGGCAATAAAGAGTTAGTGTCTAAGTACCAGAACGAGATCTCAGAAGGTTTATTTAAACTTATTTCTAAGAAATTAGATTTGATTAACATTGAAGAATATAGAAAGGTCTATAGGGTGGATAATGAATGAGTTCTGAATTTATATCGAAAGTTGATAAGGAAGCGAGAAGGAAAGCTGCTAATATATTGCGTGATAAATTCCTTAATCTAGTTGAGCAACTCAAGAAAGGCGAACCGCTAGTGATGGAAATCCCGATGAGAACTCTATCTAATGCGATTTACGATGAAAAAAGAAAGCTGCTATTATTGGGAGAAAAGAAACTCAAGAGGAATTTCCTAGATTTGAACGAAGCGAAGCGATTTATGCAAACTGTGTTAATGGCATCAATAATTTATGATGCTTTAGTGAGTGACGAATATCCCACGATACGTGACCTTTATTACAGAGGGAAACACTCACTTTTGTTAAAGTCAATCGAAGGCAATAAGATTGTATTCGAAGAGAATACATGGGATGAGCAAAAGGAGTCCGATAGTGTTATAGTTGATATTGAAGTATTTACATCTCTTCTTAGAGAAGAAATGCTAATTCTCAGTAAGGAAAAGGGTAAAGTTGTAGGTAATTTAAGGATAAGGAGTGGAAATGATGTAATAGATCTAAGTAAAACCGGTCATGGAGCCTATGCAATTGAACCTACTCCAGATTTGATAGATTTCATTGACGTAGATGCAGAATTTGTGCTAGTAGTGGAGAAGGATGCAGTGTTCCAACAATTACATAGAGCTGGTTTTTGGAAACAGTACAAGTCCATTTTAATAACTAGTGCAGGTCAACCAGATAGGGCTACTAGAAGGTTTGTTAGAAGACTTAATGAGGAATTAAAATTGCCAGTTTATATCTTAACTGACGCTGATCCTTACGGATGGTATATATTTAGTGTGTTCAGGATAGGTTCGATATCTTTATCTTATGAGAGTGAGAGGCTAGCTACTCCAGATTCTAAATTTTTGGGCGTATCAATGGGTGATATCTTCGGTAACTCCAGAAAGAAACCCTATCTAAGTGAAGCTGAGAGAAAGAACTATATAATTAAGGCCAAGGATGCAGACATAAAGAGAGCTGAGGAGATTAAAAACTATGAATGGTTTAAGACTAAAGCATGGCAAGAGGAGATAAATACTTTTCTACAGAGGAAGGCTAAGTTGGAAATAGAGGCTATGGCAAGCAAGGGTCTTAAGTTTCTCGCCTTCCAATACATTCCAGAAAAGATAACCAATAAGGATTATATTGCTTAATCAGCCGAGACAGGTTATTTCATTTTCATCAATTTTATGGGTTTCATCACTCTTGTTCATAATAACCTAGAATCTCATTAAAAGTATTCCTCTTACATACATTACAATAGATATATATGGTTTTTTGTGAACTTATATCAAAGCTAATATTTAATACTTTCTCAGTATTACAATTTGCACACCTTATCTTCCATGGCATACTTTAATATCTAGTTTTAAATAAAATAAAATTGCTGTGAAGACCTAGCTAGGCCTGAAAAGTGATGAGGGGCCAAAGCTCGGAGCGTTTTTAATAAGAGTAAGAGTTTAAAGTTTAACACTTTTTATATCATAGAGGGTTAAAGATGAGCATAACGTACACGACCGTCGGTGAGCTCAAGGTAGGTAGTTATGTAGTAATAGACGGAGAGCCTTGTAGGGTTGTAGAAGTAACTAAGGCTAAAACGGGTAAGCACGGTAGCGCAAAAGCTAATGTAGTTGCAATTGGCGTTTTTAGCGGAGCTAAAAAAACTTTAATGGCTCCAGTAGATCAGCAAGTTGAAGTTCCCATCATAGAAAAGCATATTGGTCAAATAATTGCAGATATGGGTGACAAAATACAAGTAATGGATTTAGAAACTTATGAGACCTTCGAGATCGAGAAACCAACAGAGGACGAACTAGCCTCTAAAATAAGACCTAATGCGGAATTAGAGTATTGGGAAATAATGGGAAGAAGAAAAATAGTTAGGGTCAAGTAATAATGTTAGAAAATATAAGGGATGCCGTAAGAAAGTTCCTTACAAGGTCTACACCATACGAGAAGGCTGTAGATGAGTTTATAAAAGAACTTCAGAAGTCTCTTATTTCATCCGATGTAAATGTAAAGCTAGTTTTTTCATTAACCGCCAAGATTAAAGAAAGGCTAAATAAGGAAAAGCCTCCATCTGTTTTAGAAAGGAAGGAATGGTTCATTTCTATAGTTTATGATGAACTTTCCAAATTGTTTGGAGGAGATAAGGAACCTAATGTTAATCCCACCAAGTTACCCTTTATAATAATGTTGGTTGGTGTTCAAGGAAGCGGAAAAACAACCACTGCAGGGAAATTAGCTTATTTCTACAAAAGAAGAGGTTATAAAGTAGGTTTAGTGGCGGCTGACGTGTATAGGCCAGCTGCTTATGATCAATTGTTGCAGTTAGGTAATCAAATTGGAGTACCAGTATATGGAGAACCAAATAATCAAAACGCCATCGAGATAGCTAAAAAAGGAGTTGATACGTTTGTAAAGAACAAAATGGATATAATCATAGTAGACACTGCAGGACGACATGGATATGGTGAAGAGACTAAGCTTCTAGAGGAAATGAAGGAGATATATGAGGCATTGAAACCCGATGATGTAATCTTGGTCATTGACGCGTCCATTGGACAAAAAGCCTATGATTTAGCATCTAGATTCCATCAAGCAAGTCCAATCGGTTCTATAATAATAACGAAGATGGATGGCACTGCAAAGGGAGGCGGAGCGTTGTCAGCAGTAGCAGCTACTGGAGCTACGATAAAGTTTATAGGTACTGGAGAAAAAATAGACGAATTAGAAATATTTAATGCCAAGAGATATGTTTCTAGGATATTAGGGATGGGAGATATAGAATCAATTCTAGAGAAAGTTAAAGGATTAGAGGAATACGAGAAAATACAAAAGAAAATGGAAGATGTTATGGAAGGTAAAGGAAAGCTAACACTTAGAGATGTTTATGCACAAATCATGGCTTTGAGGAAAATGGGTCCCCTTTCTAAAGTGCTACAACATATCCCGGGTTTAGGTGTTATGCTTCCCACCCCTAGCGAAGACCAATTGAAATTAGGAGAGGAAAAGATTAGGAGATGGCTAGCAGCCTTAAATTCTATGACGTATAAGGAATTGGAAAATCCTAGTATAATTGATAAGTCGAGAATGAGAAGAATAGCTGAAGGATCAGGATTAGAGGTTGAAGATGTAAGAGAACTTTTAGAGTGGTATAACAACATGAATAAGCTTTTGAAAATGGTAAAAAGAAGGAGGGGCAGTATTGATAAACTCTTCGGAGGGAAAATCGGATAATAAAATAATTGAGAAAGCTATACAAATATTATCAAAATATCCCTTGTGTAATAGCTGTTTAGGAAGATGTTTTGCAAGACTAGGATATGGATTAGAGAATAAAGAAAGGGGTAAGGCTATAAAGATTTCATTAATGATGTTCTTGGACGAAAAGATAAAAGATCATAAAATAGTTGACCTTATTTCAATAAAAAGTATAATGGAGAATCTCGGACCAATAGCGGAAAAGTGGTACAAGCTTTATCTCTCTTCAGAATTTCACACTTATCCTTGCTATTTATGCCAAAATAAAATAGATGAAATAAAACAAGATTTCTTTGAAAAAGCGTTCAAGCTGCTATCTGGATTAGGTACTAAAAGTTATGTGCTTGGTGTTGAATTAGATGAGGATACTAAAAAGAAAGAAAATGAAATAATTAAAGAATTCGCTCTCATATATTACGAGAGTATAAAACATGAAATAAAAAGAGAAGTAGGTAAAATGTTAGCGGAAAGAGGATATCCTCCAAACATGGAGAGCCCTGAAGTAGAGATAGTTTATAGGATTTCTGATAGGCAAGTATTTATTATATCCAAAAATATAAGAACCTTATACGTTTATAATCGTTTAAATAGAAACCTACCGATATCCTCTTGGTTCTCCAAAAAAGGAAATGAAGGACTTGATAGCTTACTTCAGAAAAAGATTATTTTCGCATTTTCTGAACCCACGAGTATAAGGGTCCTTGCAGAGTACCCTATTGTTATAGAAAACGAGGAAAGAGATAAGATAGAGATAGGAGGGTATAATATTTCCAAAGTAATGACCATTGGAAAGAGGGAATTACAAGCCATATCATCCGCTAAACCATCTATGAGGAGATATAGAGTTACAGTTTATTCTACAAGTAGTTTAAGTGAAGCTGCAAGAGTATATGGAAACATATACGACCTCTTTATTGACGTCAAATCTTTTAGTGAGCTTAAGGAGAAATTAAGTAAACTACAGTCTCAATACGAAATTATAATACTATCTATTGATTTAATTGATGTTAAGGGAAGAATCAAGGATATAGTTGGGACTTATCTAAAATCTTTTTAGCTGTTAAAGATATATGCTATTTTATGAAGGTAGGTCTTATAGGCTTAGGTATAATGGGATATAGAATAGGAGCTAATCTAGCTAAGGCTAATAAACTTAATGTAGTATACGATAGAACTCAAGAAAAAGCTGAAAGTTTTGTAAAGGAGTATAAGGTAAATAGGGCGCTAAATCCTAAAGAACTTGTAGAATCATCAGATGTTATAATAACAATGTTAGCTGATGATAATGCAGTGAAGTCTATAGTAGAACCCTTAATACCACTAATGAAAGGCAAAATTTTAATCGATATGAGTACTATAAGCCCAACATTAAGTATTAGCTTAGCTAAGAGAATAGAAAGTAATGGCGGTACAATGTTCGATGCTCCAGTCATAGGAACTTCGATATTTGTTGAGCAAAAGAAATTGATAGTATTAGTAGGTGGACCTAAGGATAAGTTTGATATCGTTAATGATATAGCTAAAGAGACTGCATCGTCAGTAGTTTATATGGGTCCTAATGGTATGGGACTTTATGCCAAGCTGGTAAATAACTTACTTTTAGGCTCCTATGTTGCAGCCATAGCGGAAGCCTATAATTTCGGAATAAGAGCTGGGTTAGACCCTCAGCAGGTTATTAATATTTTAACTACGTTAAGTAGTGCTAGATCTCCCACGACTGAATTAAAAGCACCTAAATTACTAAAAGAAGACTATTCAACTCAGTTTGCCACTAAACACATGAGGAAAGATTTAGAGATTGTCATAAAGGAAGCTCAAAATTTAAAGATAATTACGCCAATTTCGTCATTAGCATTACAACTGTATAAAATGACTGAAGCATTAGGATATTCAGAAGTCGATTTCATTTCAATTGTTGAAGTCTTTAAGAAGCTTTCTCCCAAAACCTAAAAATCCCTTTTTATACCTAAAATTATTATGAACATTAATATTTCTGGTAAAAGAGTCCTCATTACAGCGTCTACAGAAGGAATTGGGAGGGGAGTTGCTGAGGCTTTTTTAAGGGAAGGGTGTAATGTTGTAATATCTTCAAGAAGTAAAGAGAAAGTAGAAAAAGCTGTTTCAGAAATGAGGAAAATAGGACCATCAGTATGGGGTTTTGTATCAGATCTAACTGATTTCAAATCTCTAGAGGAGTTAATTAACTATAGTTTAAAGATGATGAACGGAATTGATATCTTAGTTGTAAACTCTGGGAATCCTCCTAAAGAACCTTCCTATTTTTTTGAGAATACTATGGAGGATTGGGAATATGCTACTAAACTATATCTATTAAGTGCGATAAAACTGACAAATCTGGTATATCAACACATGAAGGCTCAAAGATGGGGTAGAATATTCTTTCTATCGTCTTGGACAGTTAAAGAGCCCCAACGAATGTTCTCATTAGCGGATATTACAAGAGCCCCATTAATCCAGATGGCAAAACTGCTTAGTAAAGAAATGGGTGAATACAACATAAGTGTTAACGTAATCTTAATGGGTAGCTTCGAAACCGAAGGAGCTAAGAGATCTTTAAAGAGGTATGCAGAAAAAGTTGGTCAACCATTAGATGTGATTTGGAAGAGGGAGGTAATCTCTCAAATTCCTATTGGAAGGACTGGGGATATAAAGAATGAGTTAGGTGCTCTTTTGGTATTTTTATCATCAGATTACGCAGGATACATTAATGGAACGTCAATTTTAATTGATGGTGGAATGACAAGAGCGATTTAAGGGCTAAAATAAACCTTTAATATTACCCTTGAAGGACTTAAGGTATTATACTTCATCTAACTCATGGAAAGGTTTATAAAATTAGTCCTATAGTAGTATTATAGAGAAAGTATGAGTTCGGGTAAAAAAGCAGTAAAAGTAAAAACACCAGCCGGTAAAGAGGCTGAATTAGTTCCAGAGAAGGTATGGGCATTGGCACCAAAGGGCAGAAAAGGTGTGAAGATAGGTCTATTTAAAGATCCAGAAACTGGAAAATACTTCAGACATAAACTACCAGATGATTATCCAATATAACTTTAAAATTATTTCCTCTTTTTTGTAAAGTGATGAACATTATTTTAAAGATAAGTGGTAAGTTTTTTGATGAAGATAATGTAAACAACTTAATAGTCTTAAGAGAGAGTATCAGGGAGCTTACTGATAATGGTTTTAGAGTAGGTATTGTAACAGGTGGAGGTTCTACTGCTAGAAGGTATATAAAGCTAGCAAGAGAAATTGGAATAGGTGAAGCTTATTTAGATCTTTTAGGTATATGGGCCTCAAGACTTAACGCTTATCTAGTAATGTTCTCCTTGCAAGATTTAGCGTATATGCACGTTCCCCAAAGTTTAGAAGAGTTTATACAAGATTGGTCTCATGGAAAGGTAGTGGTTACAGGTGGATTTCAGCCTGGGCAATCAACTGCTGCTGTGGCTGCGCTAGTTGCTGAGGCCTCCTCTTCAAAAACCTTAGTTGTTGCAACTAATGTGGATGGTGTCTACGAGAAAGATCCAAGAGTGTATACGGACGTAAAACTTATTCCTCACTTAACTACTCAAGACTTACGTAAAATCTTAGAGGGTTCCCAATCTGTTCAAGCTGGTACGTATGAGTTATTAGATCCTCTAGCAATAAAGATAGTTGAGCGTTCCAAAATAAGGGTTGTGGTAATGAATTATAGAAAGCTTAATAGGATAATTAACATATTAAAAGGAGAGGAAGTTTCATCAATTATAGAGCCGACGTGATGGTTATGTCAATACTAGAAGATCCAGAATTTGCAAAATTAAGACAATTTAAAGGGAAAGTAAATTTCGATATGGTTATGCAGATATTAGATGAGATAGAGCTAGATATAAGAAGTAGTGATAATATCAAGACATCTATAATATATGTATATTCGAGCCATTTGGATGAGATAAGGAAAAATAAAGAATTTTATGACATGATTGCAGAGATACTGCAAAGATATTACAAAAAAATAGGCATAGAGAATGTGAATCAGTTGATACTAAGTACTATAAAATAGTTTGTAATTCGAACCTTTCTTTACCAAATTCATTATATATCCTTTACCTTGATTCTCACTTATATGATAAAAGTAGGTATTTTAGATTCAACGTTAAGGGAAGGAGAACAAACCCCTGGAGTGATATTCACTGTAGATCAAAGAGTAGAGATAGCCAAAGCCTTATCCGATTTAGGAGTATCTATGATAGAAGCTGGCCATCCAGCAGTATCCCCAGATATTTATGAAGGGATAAAAAGAATAGTGAAATTGAAAAAAGAGGGTATTATAACATCAGAAATTGTAGGACATAGTAGAGCCGTAAAAAGAGATATAGAAATTGCAGCAGAATTGGAGGTAGATAGGATAGCAATATTCTATGGTGTAAGTGATTTACATTTAAAGGCAAAACACAAAGCAACTAGAGAAGAGGCCTTAAGGACAATAGCTGAGACGATCAGCTACGCTAAAAATCATGGCGTAAAAGTCAGATTTACCGCAGAAGATGGTTCAAGGACAGACTTCGATTTCTTAGTTACAGTATCGAAAACGGCTAGAGATGCAGGGGCAGATAGGGTTAGTATAGCGGATACTGTAGGTATTTTATATCCATCTAAAACGAAGGAATTATTCAGTGCATTGACAAGGGAAGTACCAAACTTGGAGTTTGATATTCACGCTCACAATGACTTAGGTTTGGCAGTAGCAAATGCGTTAGCTGCGATAGAAGGTGGAGCCACAATTATCCATGCTACAGTCAATGGGCTTGGAGAGAGGGTTGGTATAGTACCTTTGCAACAAATAGCAGCAGCTATTAAATATCATTTTGGTATAGAAGTCGTTAAACTAGATAAATTGCAGTATGTTTCCAGTTTGGTGGAAAAGTACAGTGGAATTCCGATGCCACCCAACTACCCCATTACTGGGGATTACGCATTCTTGCATAAGGCAGGGGTCCATGTGGCAGGAGTGTTAAATGATCCTAGAACATATGAATTTATGCCTCCAGAGACATTTGGTAGAACAAGAGATTATACGATTGATAAATATACGGGAAAGCATGCGTTGAGGGATAAATATGAAAAACTAGGTGTGAAGATTAGTGACGCTGAAATGGATCAGATTTTAGCCAAAATCAAGTCAAATACAACCATAAGATTTTACAGAGATGTGGATTTGCTTGAGTTAGCTGAAGAGGTAACTGGAAGAGTTTTAAAGCCAAGGCCACCCGAACAAATAGAGGCGTTAATTTCAGTTAAATGTGATTCTAACGTTTATACCACATCAGTGACCCGTCGTTTGTCAGTTATTAATGGCGTTAAGGAGGTTATGGAAATTTCCGGCGATTACGACATATTGGTTAAAGTTCAAGCTAAGGATTCCAACGAATTAAACCAGATAATTGAAAGTATAAGAGCAACTAAAGGTGTGAGATCAACACTAACGTCATTAGTCCTTAAGAAAATGTAAATCCTCTTCTAAAACTTTTTAAGGAAAACGAGTTTATATTTAAAATGTGCGGGGGTGCCCGAGCTGGTCAAAGGGGGCGGACTCAAGACCCTTTAGTAAGAGATCCGCTGGCGAAGGCCTTCGCGGGTTCAAATCCCGTCCCCCGCATACATTTCCTCAATCCTACCTTCTTCATTAGCCAATATTATCTTATTATATAATTCCTTACAGAAAATCCCAGTTTCTACTACTGATGGAATGGTCTTTATCATTCTGTCAAACTCGCATAAATTTTCAGTCTTAACAGAAACATCTAAAATCGCATTTCCATTATCTGAAATAATTGGTCCCATTTTACCGCTTCCCTCTCTTATTTTTACAGCAAATCCCATTTTCTCTAGCTTATCTTTGACATAACTTACGCCGACGCTTACGACCTCAATTGGAACGTCAATTAGTTTAGAGTCCTTTAACTTATTGAATTCTCCTATAAAAATCCTATACTTAGAAAAATATGTTAAAAGCTTCTCTCTAAGCAAGGCACCTCCTCCACCCTTTATCATTATACCGTCTTTGGTAACTACATCGAAACTATCAACGTAAATTTCAGGTTGAATAGCGGAAAGGAGTGAAATTACTTTAAAACCGTGTTTACTCAATTCGATTTCAGTATCGAGCGAACTCGCAACGAACAATACAGTTTCTTTAAGATTTTCTTCTTTACTCAAAACTTCTATCAATTTTTTAACAGTTTTTCCTGTACCAACACCTATTATCTTCTTTTCTCTTAGATAGTTCAAAGTATACGTTGCCAATAATTCCTTTGGATTCACGAGTAAATGGTTGGTAAAGTAAATATAAAACCTAACTCAGCGTTTGCACATCCCTCTTCATCGATCTAAGCCTGGAAGCTCATCACTTATAAACAAATTATATTTCATAGGTATTTAACCTTAGGGTGTTTAAATATGTCAAACTCAGATCATCTAGCAAATGAAAGGACCTTATTAGCATGGATAAGAACTGGAATTGCTCTTATAGGTTTTGGCTTTGTTATAGCTAAATTCGTACTCTTTCTACATCTTCTAAAGCCAACTGGCAATACTCAGTCTACGTCAATAATTTACGGTGAGGTCATGATAATTTTAGGTGTAATAACCATACTTTACGGTTTATATACGTATTTAGCTTACGAAAAGGATTTAGAGAAAGGTTCTATTAAACCAAAAAAGACTGAGAATACTATCTTTTCTGTTATAATTATAATTTTTGCAATAATTCTATCATTCCTTCTACTGTTCTAATGTCTTGACTATGACGAAGTTAGTCTTCCCTGCCTCTTGTTTTGGATCCCCTCCTACAATAACAATTTTTTTAAATCTTAAGTCCTTAACCTTTTTCTCCATCAGCTTTGTGGAAACGTCTATTATCTCGTCTATTGATTCCATTTTCTTGCTTATACTTAGAGGTATTACACCATAACATAGCTTAAACTTCTTAGATAGTTTAGGATCGGGAGAGATTCCTATTATGTTACGCTCAGGCCTTAATCTCGATACACGCAATATTGAATTCCCTGATCTACTATACACTACTATTACGTCTGCTTTAGATATTTTACTTGCGTTTACAGCAGCTAAAGCTATTGCATCACTTTCACTATTAAGTGGCCCAATTGGTCCGTGCTTTATACTCTTTTCTACATTACTTATAATATTATGAAGAGTTCTTACGCTTTCAACTGGATAATTACCTATGGCAGTTTCATCGCTTAACATTATAGAGTCTACGCCCTGCATGATTGAGTTAGAAATATCTATAATTTCCGCCCTAGTAGGTATAGGACTGTTTATCATTGAAGTTAGTACTTGAGTTGCTAAAATAACGGGTTTGCCAAATACTCTTGAAATCCTTACTATTCTCCTTTGAATTAAAGGCAAATTTTCTAGCCCAGTCTCAACTCCCAAATCGCCTCGAGCTACCATTATTCCATCTGATTCCTTGACAATATTGGTCAAGTTCTTTAACGCCTCACTCTTCTCTATCTTTGCAATAATCCACGCTTCATCTTTTACAAATTCCTTTACCTTCTTTACATCATCTTCACTGATTACAAAAGAGAGACCTATATAATCTGCTCCCAGATCCAACGCTCTTTTCAAAAGTTTTAAATCGTTATCTGTTATCCCAGATTTTAGACTGACGTTAGGGATATTTATTCCTTTTCTCGATAATAAAATTCCACCCTCTACAACAATTCCCTCTACTTTATCCTTACTTTTCGACGTGACCCTTACACGTATTGTTCCATCTGCAATTAAGATGTATGAGTTTTCTTTTACAGCGGAATAGAATAGCTCATCATCGACTGGAATTCCATCTTTTTGGGAGAAAATTATTTTATCTCCTTTCTTCACCTCTATTGGTTCTTTAAGCTCTCCCAGTCTCAATTTAGGCCCTGGCAAATCTACTAAGATGCTAGACTCTGGTGCGTATGTCCTAATGAGATCAAAATACTTCTTGTGAGATTTTTCATCACCATGAGCAAAATTTATTCTAAAAACATCAACGTATTCAGCAAGCTCCTTTACTTTTTCCTCTGAGGAAGGACCTAAAGTGGCAACTATTTTAGTTTTTCTCATTACATAATCTTACTAGCTATTTCTTTAATGTTTTCACATGCCTCTTTTAATCCATTTTCACATGCCTTCCTTAGGACTTCATTACTTTCTTTGACTGCACCTAGTTTCTTATATGCAATTCCTATCTTCAATAAGAACTCTGGATTAATTTTTTCATTTTTCAAATCATTATATAGTTTATCTAATGCATCCTTTTTATTTGACTTGACTATAATATCTAGTGCCAAATCAACATATTCACTCGCTTTATTCACTAACGCATAACAGTAAACTATTCTCTTTATATTAGCACAAGGGGACATATCAAATATTTTTCCTATGGAATCTAGGGTTTTTACAACTGCATCACAATCTGCTGTATCTATTACATTGCATATAATCCAATTTGATTCTTTAATGTTTTCTGATGTAATTGTCTTAGAGAGAAGTTCAATTCCTTGTTCAACGAAACCATCTAATATCAGTTTTTTAGCTTCAATTAATTTTCTTCTTAGTTCTTGACTCTCGCTCATCAATAATACTCTACGTATTAATAGTTTAAATTATTTCTTAAACCCCATTTCTTTTAAATTACACTAAAATTGGATGGAAATTTTCTTTATCTTTAACATTATTGATCTAGCTGCTTTGTTGATTAGTTCATTTTATTTTATAAAGATGATATAATACAAGGAGAATTTTTTGATAACTAGTATTTATTTCAACATTCTTCTCAAGATCACACCCTAATACCCAGAGCCCTACCGACTACAGAATTAGCCAAGTGGACCATCCACGCGTAAACCCAGAGCTTAGCCTCAACCACTTTAGATGCAAAACTTGTTCTAACAGACTCCCAAAAAGCTAACAGCAGAAAACAAGGACTCAACCTCCATCTAACACCATAACCTCCATCGATCATAACCCAACTTCTTGAACTCCCGCACAGCCTAAAAGGATGACCACGCTTCGTAGAAACCTAGGTGGGACAACAACCCCAACTCCAGTCTTGTAAACCTCGTTAGCATCATAAGCCTCCATAAAACTTCTTTCCCTTATCTCGTAAATCCCTAATCGCAGTTTCAACCTCGTTGCTGGTAACCTCAGCGTTTATCACGTTGAACTGGTCCTTATCCATTATTATCTCGATCTTGAGGAATTTTGAATCCCTAGTCTTACCCCATTTTGCTATAATGTATTGTCCTCCCTTACTTGTGCTTATTCCCGTTGTATCTGCTATTACTTCAAGTTGGTCGTTTGCTTCTGGGAAGGTCACGCTTATGTTCCTTACTCTCTCCCATTGAGAGGTTGGTTGGGATTATTTTCAATCTCTCTAGGGCTCTCAATATTCCTTCTATATATAAGGTAGGAAGGCTAGGAATTCGCTGAACTCCTTTGGAGCTCTATACTTGGTTCTGGCATACCTATTCTCCTCTGCTAGTTAACCAGTGTTCGAAAACGTAGAAGGGGGGGGAACATTAGCTTGTACCTAGTTATGACGTTCTTGTCGTAGTTGCTCCAGTCTCTTTTGTACTTCCTCTTTCTCATGGGTAATAATCGACATAATAAGTTATAGATTTTTGTATAATTCTAAAGTAGCCCATAAACCATGATCTAGCGTATCCAGTTGTTATTCGTGATAGTATCGTGAAATATAACCAAGATCTTTCACCTTATCTAGGGCTAAATCAACCGCATATCTACCCATAGCTGGTCCATAACTCCATCCTAACCTACACGCTCCAGTGACTAATACTAGATTATTTCTCCTCCCAATTATTGGGAAACCATCTGGTGAACATGGCCTAAAGCCCATGTTTAAATCATTAACGTATTGGATATCAACTAATTCTTTAGCTTTTTTTAGAAATTCTTCAGCTCTTTTGGAGTGAATGGAAAAGTCTGCATCAAATCCTCCAGTTATCTTTATATGATCACTTAACGGTGAGATAGCTAGACCGTAATCCACAATAACTGCTGCGCGATTTAGCTTACTAACGCCTTTAACTCTATACCCATAACCCTTAAACGCAGTTAGTGGAATTTTAAGTATTCTAGACCAAACCCCAGCTGCTACTATTACCAAGTCATACTTTTCCTCACCTACGTATCCCTCTTTAGATACCTTATTAACCTCTTCATTTCTAACCTTTATATTGTCGGTAATTTCTCTTGAAATTCTATCAACGAATTTTTCAGTAGATATTCTACTTAGTTCCGGAAAGAATATCCCACCTGCAAAACCCTTTACTTCCTCAACTTCAAACTTAGGACTAAACGGACTCTTTTTCTCATCCTCTATTCCATTTTCAAACTCTTTAGAATTATGATACAATTCAAGAAGACCATCTTCATGATAATCGAAATCGTTCTTTTCCTCAGCCATTCTCTTGTATTCCGATAGAGAAAACTTAGCCATTTCTCTCATTGTATCCCAAGCTTCTTTTGGAGGATTCTTTTCTAGATTCTTAATAAGCTCTATCAACCAAAGTTTGTCAACTTCCTTTATGTCAGTACTCCCATTCATTTTATATTTTAACATCTTTTTAATCATGCTAAGGGTATTTATTTTATCAAATCTATAAGGCTCTATCAAGCCTGCAGCGTGTATAGAACCAGCTCCTAGGAAACCTTTTTCATATATTATAATGTCTTTTATCCCTTCCTTACCTAGGTAATAAGCAGTAAATAAGCCTACTATCCCTCCTCCTACAATTCCAACTTTCAAGTTAGTTCTTTAATTAATTTCTCAGCAACTTTTTTAACTTTACTTTGTTGCATAGTTAGCTCCTCTAGATATCCAATATTTGCCTTTAACTCATCTACACTGATGAAATTTTCTTTAACAAGCATGAAAGCCGTCCTCCAGGCCAGAATTCTAACATTGGCTTTATTGCTTTTTAGCAATTCAGAAAACCTATGCTTATCTGAGGAGTCAAATATCTCTTCATGAACTAATTTAACAAACAGTCTCCAAGCTTTTTTCCTAATAGTTGGATATATACTTCTTAATAATCTCCAATAGGCGTATCTCACGCTTCTGATGTGTTCTTTTGGAACCATCTCTAGTTGAACTAAATTTAGAACATTACTCCAAGCAGACCATTTTATTTTGTCTGATTGCGCATTTAATGCTCTTTCAATCCCCTTTGTCTGTAAGATTTTATACACATGTAAGTGTTTCCAGGCGTCATCTCTAACCCCTTGCAATCTATGCCACAGTAATGATCTTAAGTAATTCCTATACTGGACTAGTTCATTAACATTCCCAGTTTCGATTAAGAAATCTATAGCTTTCCATCCAACTTCTCTTTCTAATCTATCTTTACTTTTCAGCAAATTAAGTACACTTCTTATATACCTTATCAAATATTTGATGTCTTTTCTTTCCAATGCGTTCTTTATATCCATAATATCTTCCTCAAAAGGAGGCTAAAGCCCTATATTTAGCCATATCGAGAGTCCTTCTATAACACTCAATTAAAGAGTTTATCACTGCATCCCATCTAAATCTAGTCTTAACCCTAGTTATTGCATTTTCACGTACCTTCTCCCAGTATCTCGTATCATCTACTTTAACCTCACTAGCCTTATATAGCAAATCGCTTCTATTAAGCTCTGAAGCCTCTGACAAATATAACGCATTTTTTATAGCTCTAGCTAATTCGTCTATACTTTCAGGCTTAATCAAGAAACCTGTGCCATTATTTTTATCCTCTCTAATGTCAACGATTGTCTCTCTTAAACCCCCTACAGCATAGGCAATTACTGGTAATCCCATAGCCATAGCCTCGATCGAATTTATACCAAACGGTTCCCATCTAGATGGAATTACGAAGACTGAGGAAACGTAATGAAATAGCTTATATATATCTAAATCCATTCTACCTACTATTAGCCTCATGTTATCCCTAATTTCTGAAGCTCTCTCTATAATATCCCAAAGCAAGTTATAATCTCCGGACGGAATTCCAAAAACTAAGAGTCTAGCATTATTTATTTCATTCACAACTGTCTTCATAGCCCTAAAAAGTAAATCTATACCCTTTTGATACACTAATCTCCCAGTAAATAAAACCAAGGGCCCTTCCCCTAAATCATCGAAAGTCCAATCATCTCTTACCCCTAACTTACCCCTACTATTCCATAGCATATTGCCGGTAGTGTAGTCCTCTGGAATAACTCTGAGTGAGTGTAGAGATGAAAGGAGCCTTCTCCTTAACTCCCTTCTGTCCTTAGTTCCATACACTGTAACAGCCTTATTCTGGATCTCTTCTACATCCCAATCTGTGCCATTATACGTTACACATGATTTATTGGCTACCCAATTTCCTACAAAATTGAATACGTCAAAACTTAAATAACTGTAGCTTACACTACTTAACATATCAGCCTCGTAACAACCAAATTTCTCAATTTTTCCATTTGACAACACATCCCATACATATGAATATTTATATAATTCATGCCTAGCCACCATCCAAATATAATGCCAGCAATCCTCAATTCCAGACCAGTCCTGAGAAGCGTAGTGCCAAGGTACGCCAATGTAATTCAGCAAGTGAATGGTGTAAATAACTGGGACGATTATTCGTCTCTCTTCCAAGAGTTGTTTTATCCTTACTGCGGGAATTACAGCGTGCCAATCTTGTGCATGGATTATATCTGGAAGGTTAGATAGATTGCCTAAAGTGAATCCCTCTAATCCTCTTGTAAGGAGCGAAGTTTTCTCCATTGTGTTATCATATACGTTCCATGAATCCAATATTCTACCAGTATTATAATCTAATCCTTTTACCAAAATCACCTTGAAATTATCTATTTTTCCTTCTTCAAACCCTATTTTATAATGATAATAGTTATTATCTAATCCCTTTCTTCTTCCCTCAACAACCATGTCAATGTGCCTCAAACTTAAGAGAGACCTATAGTATTCATTTAGATGCCTTCCATGAGATGGCATGAAAACCGTAACATCTATTCCCTTTTCAGCTAGATGTTTAGCCATGTTATATACAGCATTTCCTAATCCTCCTACACTTGCTATCTTTTGCAATTCAAATGTTATCATCCACACTTTTTTAATGTCCTCAGGTAACCACAGTGATTCAATCCTTTTCATTTCCTAACCACTGCCTTAAGTTTTTCAAATGAGTTTTAAACCTTTCATCTCTCATTACAATTTCCATGAATTCTTTTTCATTCCAAGCTATTGACGCTCTCTTATCTCCTAACATAAATATATAAGGCTCATTCTTAATATTTAATTTATTTATCTCCTCATGTATAAATGTCGATATTGTATAAAATTCATTTATAAATGCGTCTATAGGAGATCCAAAGGCGTTGAAATAGGAATGTACTTCAGCTGGACTCCCATGCCCTAAATAAAGATAATAGTAATTATCGCTTGTAGTGAAATACCTCCAAACTCTTAAGTACTCATTCCCCAATTCCCTTGAGGGCATCTCAGCCCTTCTAACTGCGTCGTCGTAAGCCCATTGCATTATATTACCTAACCAACTTTTCTCATCCTTTTCTATATCCGCCCATGAGGTAGTGTGAGAGATCTCTATTTCATCATAGACATCATTGTAAACGTCCTTTGGCATCATCATTTCCACCCCTTTATTCTCAAGCTCTATTGGTAGCCATTTGAGAAATTCTAAAATTCCAGTATGCTCTTTGTGATGTTCTCCAAAAGTCTCGTAATCTACGAATATTAATCCCACATTTCCCTCACTCTTACTTATCCAATCAGCGTATTTGGAAGCCGTTAACGGATATTGATCCCAATTTGGATTAGAAAACCTGAAGGCTATATCGTCACTTAATATGTAATTTCTAAACAATATTCTAATCTCATGTCCCTTTAATTTATAGACATAATTTGGACTTCTTCCCCTTAAATTCCTACTAGTCCCTTCGCTTAACATCATCTTAAAGCCCATCCTTTCAGCTTCTTCTATAATATCCCTTTTAGTTATTAATTCAGTGTTTTCAAAAGTAGTAGGATATTGCCCAAAATACGATTTTATAGCATCCCTATGCATCTTAATTTGCTCTCTCCATTCACTTTTATCCTCCCAAAGACCAGTTACTGAGTGATAGTATGTTTGTGCTAGAAATTCAACTTTATGAGTGTAAGCCAATTGTTGAAACAAGTCTATTACTTCTCTTCCCCATCTTTCAGCTTGCTCTAAGAAAGTACCTGAAATTGAAAAGAAGTATTTAACGTCTTTACCTTCCTCTTCAGCTCTTTCAATGGAGTTTAGTATTATATTAGTTGCAGGGATATAGCAGTTCTTCTTTATTCTCTCAAATATATCCTTATTTCTCTCAGTATCGAAAAACCTATCCTCTAAGCTTTGCCTAAATCTCGGGTTCCAGAAGAAATCTCTTCTAATCCTGAACGGCTGATGAACTTCAAATCCTAATATTATTCTTTTCATATCTTTTTATAAGTTACACGTTCATAAATATTATTTGATGACAAAGTGGGATATATCAGATGTAAAAGTCATAATTCCCATAGGTGGGGAAGCTACCCGATTACGACCTTTAACAATAGAAACATCTAAGGCAGCTATTAGATTACTTAACAGACCACTTATTGAATATACAATTTTAGAGTTAGCTAAACAAGGGATTAAGGAATTCATCTTTGGTGTAAGGGGGTATGTAAATTATAGGTCTTTGTTTGACTTATTCAAGGAGGGTATTGGTTTTTCAGCAAGATATAAGATTAAGCCAAGAGTTCACTTTAAGTATCAACCAAGAGTAGATAGTATAGGTAACGCCGATTCTGTGAGAATAAATATCGAATATTATGACATTAATGAGCCTATTATAGTAGTACAAGGAGATAACATATTCAAGTTGGATATAGCAAAGGCATTGGAATTTCACGAATCTAAAGGCTCGTTGATGACCATAGTACTAAAGAAATATGAAGGAGACCTAAGTGAATTCGGTGTAGCCGATACTACTGGGGACTTGGCAATAAGAAAATTTGTTGAAAAGCCTAAGAGGAGAGAGGACGCGCCATCAGATCTAATAAATACTGGAATTTATATTCTATCCCCCGAAATAAGAAAGATCTTTGAGAGTAATGACGTGAAGGAAATGTATAATATGGGTAAAATGGATTTCGGAAAGGATATAATTCCATACTTGATAAATAAAGGTTATCCAGTTTACGGATATCCCATGAAAGAAATATGGTTTGATATAGGTACTCCAGAGCGTTATTTGGACGCAATGATTACGCTATTACACACATTGCCAGATTCTGAAATAGGTGGAATGAGGATAGATCCTAATAGACGTATATTTGTACAAGGAACAAGTCCGGACTCAAGGAAGAGAAGAAAGGAGATACAGAGAAAATTCAAGAAAGGACTCATAAAAATTGAAGGGGATGTGCTTATAGGTAGACATTGTCAAATAGGTGACTATACATATATAGAGGAGTCTAATGTAGATAACTTCACGATGATTGGGAAGGGAGTAAAGATAGTAAGAAGCGCGATTATGGATAGAGGTTATATTGGAGATAACGTATACATTGAAAATTCGATAATAGCTAGGCATGTCGAGATAAGGTCAAACGATGAGAAACCAGTTAGGATAATAGATAGTGTAATTGCCGACGATGTAATAATAGGGGAAGGTAGTGAGATTATAGGTTCTAGAATTTACCCACACAAGTTTATAAATGCCGGCAGTAGAATTCATGATACAATATTAACGTGATAAGGCATCTCACCATGAGAGTTTCTTCCATAGGAAATGGTAGAATGTTAATAAACTTCGATGAGAAGGGTAGAATAGTTGATATTTATTATCCTTACATTGGAATGGAAAACCAGACTTCTGGAAACCCAATTAGGTTAGCCATTTGGGATAAAGATAAGAATGTCATCTCCTTAGATGAAGAATGGGAAACTACTGTATTGTATCTGGATGAAGCAAATATGGTTGAGATTAGGAGCGACATTAGGAAATTGGGACTTTCTCTTCTCTCTTACAACTTTCTAGACCCTGATGATCCGATTTATATGTCTATTATAAAAGTAGCAAATAATGAAAATAATAACAGAAATATAAAAATATTCTTTATACATGATATAAACTTATATTCAAATCCATTTGGGGATACTGCATTTTATGATCCCTTATCCCTTTCAATTGTTCATTATAAATCTAAACGATATCTGGCCTTTAAAGTATTTACTACAACATCAATATTTTCTGAATATAATGTAGGCAAAGGTGACTTGATTGGTGATATTTACGATGGCAATTTGGGGCTTAACGGTATAGAAAACGGAGATGTAAATTCAAGTATGGGTATAGAGGCAAATATAGATCCTAATTCCTATGTGAAATTATACAATGTAATCGTTGCAGATAGAAACCTAGAGGATTTAAGGCAAAAAATAAGAAAAATAAACTTCGCAAACGTAGAGACCTCATTCACGCTGACCTATATGTTTTGGCGGAATTGGCTAAAGAAAAATAAACTCTTCAGAAACAGTTTAATGCAAGATATTAAGAGAGTCTATGATGTTAGCCTTTTTATAATAAGAAATCACATGGACATTAACGGGTCAATAATAGCCTCCTCAGACTTCTCCTTTGTAAAGATCTATGGGGATTCATATCAATACTGTTGGCCTAGGGATGCGGCAATTGCTGCTTATGCCCTAGATCTAGCTGGTTATAAAGAACTAGCATTAAGACATTTTCAATTTATTTCTAATATAGTAAATTCTGAAGGTTTCTTGTACCATAAATATAATCCAAATACAACTCTAGCTAGTTCTTGGCATCCTTGGTTTTATAAGGGGAAAAGGATATATCCAATCCAAGAAGACGAGACAGCATTAGAAGTATGGGCAATAGTTAGCCATTACGAAAAATACGAAGACATTGACGAAATACTTCCCTTATATAAGAAGTTCGTAAAGCCGGCCTTAAAATTTATGATGTCCTTTATGGAAGAGGGATTACCAAAACCATCTTTTGATCTGTGGGAAGAAAGATATGGCATACATATTTATACAGTATCTACAGTTTACGGTGCATTGACGAAGGGAGCAAAGTTAGCTTATGATGTAGGAGATGAAATATTAAGTGAAGACTTAAGTGATACGTCAGGTTTATTAAAAGGAATGGTTTTGAAACGAATGACATATAATGGAAGGTTTATTAGAAGAATAGATGAGGAAAACAATCAAGATCTAACCGTGGACTCAAGTCTCTATGCCCCATTCTTCTTTGGTCTTGTGGACGCAAATGACAAAATTATGATAAATACCATTAACGAGATTGAAAATAAATTAACCGTGAACGGTGGAGTAATAAGGTATGAGAATGATATGTATCAGAGGAGGAGAAAACAACCAAATCCTTGGATAATCACAACATTATGGCTAGCTGAATATTATGCTACAATTAACGATAAAAATAAGGCAAACGAGTACATAAAATGGGTAATTAATAGGGCATTACCAACTGGCTTTTTACCAGAACAAGTGGATCCAGAAACTTTTGAGCCGACATCAGTTACACCTTTAGTGTGGTCTCACGCTGAATTCATAATAGCAATTAATAAGCTCTTAAACCATATATAACCCTTGGATGATCCCCTTAGACCAGTGCGAGGAGGAATGGCTTTTACCAACTAGGACTGGAGGATATGCATCATCCACAATATGCGGAATAAACGCCAGGACTTACCATGGATACTTAATAGTTCCATTAAACCAACCACATCATAGATTCCTAATACTTTCCAAGTTTGAGGATTTCTTGCTTATTAACGGGAACGCGTACTCGATGTCGACTAATCATTATCCGAACTCATATTATCCAGATGGGTATAAATATCTAGTAAACGTTGAAAAAACCGGTAATAACAAAATAACTTGGTATTATGACTTTGGCTATTCACAAGTTCAAAAAACTCTAAAGGTTCATAAAGGTTACAATGCGATAACAATTACCTATATTGCGACTAGGGGTAAATTCAAATTATGTCCCTTCGTTACTTTTAGAAGCCATCATCTAGCTAAGAAATTCCAAAACGAATTCTTTACGTATGAGATTTATCCACCAAATATAATTTACGTATTATATGAGGGGAAAAGAATTTTGAACTTTGAAATTCATGATAAGTATGAGCTAATGAATTCTGGTTACTGGTATTATAACTTTATTTATAAATTGGATCAAGAGTTAGGGAATAATTATATGGAAGATTTATATAATCCATTCTGCATTATCTCAACCTCAAATAAGATCTCAGTTACAGCATATTACGACCAACGTCCAAAGGATTTGAACGTTGAAGAAACTGATCACTATGATATTTTAAAACTTCTTTCAGTGGCAGGAAAAGACTTTGTAGTCAAAGGAAAAGACGGCTGGGCAATTATAGCTGGATATCACTGGTTTGACGAGTGGGGGAGAGACACTTTCATATCTTTAGAAGGACTTTTACTCGTTGATAAACAGTATGATATTGCTAAACAAATAATTCTCAGATATTTAAATCTTGAAAAAAGGGGTATGCTACCAAACAATTTCATAAGCTATAACGGAGAACCAGTATACAAAGGTGTTGATATTTCACTCTGGGCTATAAACGCAATTTATAAAACTTATATTTATTCACGAGATAATGACTTTATTAGAAAGGTATTTGATAAGGTCTTGGATATAATAGACTGGTATTCCAAGGGAAATGGAGTAGTCTATAACGTTGATAACCTAATTTTCCACAAAGGAGCCCCAAGAACTTGGATGGACGCATCTTATGATAGTAGAATAGTAACCCCAAGAGAAGGCGCTGCAGTTGAGATAAACGCATTATGGTATAACGCGTTAAGGATAGCTGAATTCTTACTTAAGGAATTGGGAGAAAAAGCAGAATATTTATCAGTTATGGCAGAAAAAGTTAAGAAATCATTTGCAGAAAAATTCATTTCACAAAACGGTCTTTACGATTATATAAGCTGGGATAACATTCCAGATAAGAGCATAAGACCTAACCAAATATTTTCCATTTCTTTACCATTTCCCATAATAGATGATAAGAATATAGCTTCTAAGATCTTAACACTTATTGAAAGTAAATTGCTTAGACAATACGGATTAAGTAGCTTAAGTAGAGAAGATCCTAACTATAAACCAGTATATAAGGGGGATAGGAGAAGCAGAGATGAGGCTTATCATAATGGACCCATCTGGCCCTGGCTACTGGGTGCATACGTTGATGCCAAGTTAAAACTTGAAAGTAACATAATGGAACTAAAACTTTTGCTAGAGTACTTAAATCCCCTTCTAACTCACGCCAGTAAAAATCAAGGATATATCCCGGAAATTTTTGACGACATACCACCATATAGGCCAAGAGGATGTTTTGCACAAGCGTGGAGCAACGCAGAGGTATATAGAGTCCTTGTTAACTTATCCAAACTATAGGGGTAAACTTTTTAGGGATAAAACTTTAATCTATTCTTATGAAAGCCAGAATACTAACCTTAACTTCATTATCTCACTTTATAAACGATGGAAATAGCTGGTTTCTTCCAGTAGCATTCACATTTTTAATAACATATCTCGACATATCAAAATTCCTAATTGGAATACTATCCGGTGCATTCTTCTTCGGCATATCTGCATTAGCCTCTCCATTAGTTTCTAGAGTAGCAGATAAGTTTACTAACTATTCCAGGATAATGGGAATAGGAATACTACTGTGGGGAATTGGGCTAATACTATTCGGCTACTCAATACAACTTCACTTCTTGCCATTAACATTTATTTCAGTAGCAATAGCGGGTTTTGCATCAGCATTCTATCATCCAATAGGTGCTGCTGTTCTATCAATAACATACAAGGGAAATGCGGGTATTGCATTAGGTATTAACGGGTCAATGGGCAGTCTAGGCAGAGCGATTTACCCAACATTAACATTATCTCTATTTGCAATATTGAACAAGGACATGACCTTAGATGCGCTAATAATAGGCATAATATCAATAATAGCAGCGTTACCATCATTATTTCTAAAAATTACTATTACGAAAGAAGAGGATCCTAAAACACCTTCTCTCTCAACTACAACCAATAGTAGAAGTACACTATTTGTAGTAATCTTGCTAACTATTATTGCACTACTACGAAGCGTATTTGGTCAAGGAATCTCACAGTTCCTTCCAACACTATTAGTAGAAAATTATGGCTATTCTTACAACGTTAATTTAGGTGAAGCAATTACCATAGCCCTAGCCGCAGCTGTAGTAGGGCAACCGATACTGGGATTTTTATCAGATAGAGTAGGGAGAAGACTAATTTATGTGATATCGACCTTTGGTGCGGCCATAGCGCTACTCCTATTTCTAAAAATACCGAACATAGCATTACTCTCACTATTTGGACTCTTTAACTTCAGCGCATTTCCACTAATGCTATCAATAGTTGGAGATTTCGTACCTAGAAACTCAGCAAGTTTTGCTAACTCACTAGTATGGGGACTAGGAGTTACTGGCGGAGGAGTTATTGGACCAATAATAGTAGGAGCAATATCTCAAGTTTCAAACCTAGTATTTGCGAGCGAAATTGTAACCGTAATGGCTTTCCTCGCGGGAGCATTGACAGCCTTAGTTCCCAAACCACCAAAGAAAAGTAAGGTACCATTATTTGGATAAGCTTTTTATCCATAAATTTTATATAGTTCTTTGTGGCTAGAAGGACAGAAAAGATTCTTGGTGGGATAATAACACTACTAATTTTAAAGACGCTTTTAGAAGAGCCAAAACACGGATATGAACTCGAAAAGATAATAAGAGAGAAGTTGGATTATAAACTACCAGAAGGGTCAATATACGTTATATTGAAGAACTTAGAAAGAAGAGGACTGACAATACCGCAAGTTATGAAAAACGAAAGAGGACAAGAGATAAAGAAGTACTTTATAACTGATAAGGGCAAAAGATTTTTACTATCCCATGAGAAACCGCTAATAGCTGTAAAAAAGGTACTAGACGAGTTGATAGCAGACATCCAAAAATTAAAGGTTAGAGAGTAAACTTTCCATGAACTTATCCATCTTCTCTAACAATTCTCCATGTCTTATATTATACTCCTCTCCAACCTCACTCGGCTTCCTATAACCAATCTTAACAACACCATTTTCACTCCAGACTAGGAACCTTAACGGTAACTCATAAGCGATATGCCTATTCTTAAGCATTAATAAAGTACCAATTCTAGGGTTTCCAAAATAAACTACTACAGTAGGCTCTAAATTAAGCCCAACCTTTCTCGCGTTCTCAGAGTGATCAATAATTGCAAAAACTTCAGCTCCAGATGATTTTATCCTTTCAATTAATGTCTTAATGCACTCGTTAAAGCTAAGCTTACATTCCTTAATGTTGAACATACGTTAGGCTGTAACGTATTACTTAAAAAGTTTTTCCAAAATTAGATTTTTTCTACATCAAGAGAGAAATCCAAAGATCTAGAACTATGTGTAGTATAACCACTGGAAATAATATCCACGCCAGTCCTAGCGTAATCAACAACATTATCCGGCGTTATCCCACCAGAAGCCTCTAAAATGACCTTACCCTTAAGCTCATTGACTATTGGTAAAATCTCGTAAGGTTTCATATTATCTAGTAATATGGCATCAGCACCAGCCTTATAAGCCCTTATTGCGTCTTCATAAGAGGAAACCTCAACTTCAATAATTTTAGTAAAACTCACCGAAGATTTAACCCTCTTAATAAGCTCCTCGATATTCCCATACAAAGCAATGTGATTATCCTTAATCAAAACAGCATCGGATAAATTATACCTATGAGGATCACCACCACCAACCTCAATAGCATACTTCTCAAATAACCTAAAGCCCGGGGTGGTCTTCCTAGTACCAGAAATTCTTACATTAGGGTTAACTTCTCTAGCCCTCTTAACCATTAAATTGGTAATAGTTGCAATGCCGGAAAGCTTACCTAGGAAGTTCAAAATAAGCCTCTCAACAGTCAAAACATCAGCATTACCCTCAAAAAGTAAAACAACGTCACCTTTGTTAACCTCACTACCGTCTTTCTCCCCATTTATGTTAGAAAACCCTAAGTAGTTGAGAAAAGGAATAACAAACCTATTACCCGCCAAAATCCCAGAATCCTTACACTTAACAACACCCCTTGCCTTTATACCCTCTAAAAATTTGGTAGTAATATCCTCTGGCATTACGTCTTCTTCTAAATAATCCCAGAGCCTCTTAACGTAAATCCACTCAATCAATTTCTGCTCACCACGAAATATATCCTCTTACCGTCTTCCCAACTCTTATTAGGATAATCCTCCCTATAATGTGTACCTCTACTTTCCGTTCTTAACAATGCCCCTTTGGCACTTAATAGGCTAACCAGTGTAGCGTTATCGTTCAAATCAGCAGACTCGTAAACCTTAACCAACTTACTTAACCCCTCGCCATTTCTGACAATCCCTAAATAATTCCAATTATACTCTCCTATCTCATCCAAACTCAAAGAATTCCCACCACTTAACTTAACCTCAACAGTTTCCTTAGCGTCATCCACACTTAACCCCTCCCAATTATCAATATACATTGGTAAGTTAATACCATACACTAAATCCTCAGCCAAGGAATTACTAGCCAATCTATTCGCACCGTGAAGACCACTATCCGAAACCTCACCTATTACATATAAACCTTTAATATTGGTTTCTCCACGAACATTTATCCTTATCCCTCCAATAGTATAATGCGCCCCTGGAAAAACTTGCAACTTCTTACCATACCTCTTAATGTATTTACTTAAAACGGGGAACTTCCCATCAAAATCTTCAATGGGTGAAAGATCAATATAAACTATATGCCCCTTCTTGTACTGGTCATAGATAGCCCTACTTAAAACATCCCTTGGAGCTAATTCACCCTTACTGTGATAATTGAAAGTAAATCTTTCGCCCTTCTCGTTCAGCAGAATCGCTCCCTCACCCCTTAGGGTTTCAGTCAATAGATAAGCTTTACCATCAAACGTTGTAACAGTAGGGTGGAATTGAACAAACTCCATATCTGAAACCAAAGCTCCAGTCCTAAAGGCTATGGCTATACCGTCTCCCACGTTTGTACTAGGATTAGAAGTAAATTTGAACAAATAGCCATAACCACCTGTAGCTAAAACGACCTTTTCGGCGTCAAAACTTCCACCCTTTTCCGTTACGAATCCTACAACCTTACAATCTTTGACCTTTAAGGCTAGTAACTTATCTTCAACGAGATTAATTCCCTCTTTCTTAGCTAAGTTCAAAAGGAAACTAGTTATCTCCCTACCAGTCTCGTCAGTCTTATGCAATATTCTTCTCTTAGAATGCCCGCCCTCTAACCTTAAACCCTCATCAAATCTGAAACCCCATTTCTCAACTGTGCTAATAACATAACGAATCTCCCTCGTAACGTAATCCACAGATTTAACATCACATAACCCATCACCCACTTTTAAAGTATCGCTCAAGTGAAGTTCTGGGGAATCTTCGTTGCCAACAGCTGCAGCAATACCACCCTTCGCCCAATAACTTGAGCCCCCATCAATTTTCTTCGAAATAACGGTTACCTTGTATCCAGATTTATGCAAGGATATTGCAGCGCTTAGACCCGCTAGACCACTGCCGAAAATGTAGATCATACTCGAACATATGTTCGGTCAAATAAAAAGTTTTTTATTAACTAAAAGTTTTTATACTAGATTGCTATACGAACATATGTTCGGAAAATGACTAGAGTTGAAAAGTTATTAAGTCAAATAAAGAAGCTAAAAACTGAAAAGAATGCAATAATTTTAGGACACAACTACATGGAATACTCTGTTCAGTTAGTCTCAGATTTCACTGGAGATTCTTACGACTTGGCAGTTAAGGCAATGAAGACAAACGCTAAGATTATAATATTTGCAGGAGTGTACTTCATGGCGGAACAAGCTTCAGCGTTAAATCCAGAAAAGAAAGTACTTTCACCAGAACCTAGTGCAGGTTGTACTTTATCTGACGCACTTGACGTTAAAACATTACAAGAGTATAAAGAAATGTACCCTAATGCCCCAGTAGTGCTTTACATAAATACCAGCATTCACGCTAAGGCTCTAGCAGATTACATAGTAACGTCTTCAACTGCAGTGAAAGTCGTAAAGAAACTAAACGCAGATACAATACTATTTGGACCAGATGCCAATCTAGCTAATTACGTTCAACAAAAAGTTCCCAATAAGAAGATTATTAAAGTGCCGCCAAATGGTAGATGTATAGTACATGCCAACTATACTAAGCAACTAGTAGAATTGGCAAGGAAAAAGTACCCTAATGCCTTGTTAATGGCTCATCCAGAGGCGCCATTGGAAATTTTAGAAAGCGCAGACTTCGTGGGATCTACCAATCAAATGATACAATTCTCAAAGGAGAATAAAAACGAGGAGTTCATTGTTGCAACAGAGATAGGTATGATAAACGCTCTGAAGATTAAGAATCCCAGTAAGAAATTCTACCCACTCGTAACGACCGAAGCTTGTGCTTGTGCTAGGTGTCCATATATGAATATGATAACTTTGGAAAAGGTAAAGAGGTCATTAGAGGAAGAGGTTTACGAGGTTAAAGTACCAGAGGATATTGCAGAAAGGGCTAAGATAGCATTTGAAAATACTATGAAGTTGTTAGAATGATAAGCAAGAGTAATTTTATTAAGTATATAAAATTTTATTCCTTTTTTCCTATATATTACTTAGATCATATTATATATTTCCTATGCCGAACATCTGGTCATCTTGAAAGATAATTATAGTTATATATCAAATTTAAATTCTTTAGACATTCATTGATAAATCTAATTAGAACTAAATTCTAACTTATCTGACTATAACTTTTAAAAAAGTTTATTAGACACTATAAACTATCTATATAATACCATGTCTCGCCCAGATAAATTCTCCAAAAAAGAGAAAATGAGACGTGGTTTATCTACAACCACAATAATAGGAATAGTAGTAGCAATAGTAATAATCGTAATAGGAGCTTTTGCTGCGGTAACTCTACTTAGTCATAAGCCGTCACAAGTAGTATCTACCACTTCTCCGTCTACTTCGCAATTAGCTACGTCAACATCTCCATCACAAGTCATTACTATAACCTATTTCGATGATCTATCGCCATCTGAAGCCAACATAACACAGAAAATAATAATTCCACAATTCGAGGCAACACATCCTAATATTAAAATTAATTATGTTGACGAAAGTGCCGGTGATATAGTAAAAAGTGTTGAAGAGTTAGTAATGAGTGGTAATGTCGGTCCAGTTATAATCGGTGAAGACAACCTAGTTATAGGAGAATTGCTCAATGGTAACTATTTAATGAACCTAACCCCATATGTAAATCAAATCTTACAGAATGTTAGTCTAATTCCATCAATGCAATCATTAGTCCAGTATGAACAAAAAGTATATCATGGTACTTACTTCATTCCTCTAAGAGCTAACATTCCTCTAGTCTGGTATAACGCAAGTCTCTTTAGGCAAATAGGTTTGACTTCTCCACCAGAAAATTGGTCACAATTGCTGCAATACGCAAAGATAATTTATGATAAAACTGGTTTAAAACCAATAATGTTCCAAGGGCATGGTGGAGCAAGTACCTATACTGAGCTTTACCAGTGGATGGTCCAGGCTGGTGGAAATCCATTCTTATTTAATGATTCTGGCGATGTACTTGCATTTGAATATTTGTACAATCTCTCACAATATTTTAACCCAGATTACGTTCACGGATATTGGGGAAGCTATAAGGGATTAATAGATGGTAGTTACTATTTGATCGATTATCAGTGGCCCTATATCTATAGCGTTATGGCAAGTGAAGGAGTTAATATGAGCAACATAGGCTTCTATCCCGGCCCTACTGGTCCTGTTAACGGTGATCACTTAGTAGGTGGTGATGTATTAGCAATACCTAAGGGAGCAACGCACATTAATGCACTAATAGAATTCGCCAAATTCTTACTATCTCCACAAGTTCAAAGAGAATTTATCATATACCTCTCATGGCCAGCAGTAAATCAACAAGCTTATCAAAACCTTCCAAGTAATATAAGTTCACTATACAAGGCTGAAGAAGAAGCCTTACAGAACGCATTCTTTAGAGAACCAGTACCGTGGATAACTGTCTGGGGACAGATAGCAGACAACGTGTTTACTCAAATAATCGTAAATCATGCCCCATATTCGCAGATACCTCAAATATTGAGCCAAGCAAATAAGGAAATGTATCAGTATCTCTTACAAAACTATAATGCAACGGTAGCACAAGAGTATGAGGAAGGGGTGTTTGGGCCACTATATGGGTGAGTAAAGTGAAGTTAACCCATTTTTTATTAGTACTTCCTGCATTGGCATACGTAATTGGTTTTGCCTTTTTTCCCACAATTGAGGCTGTTTATTTAAGTTTTCAAGACCCCCATGGGGGTTTCTCTTTATATAATTACGAAGAACTATCCTATTTTAATTTGCCTGGCGCAATAATTGATACAATAGTAGTTACAATTGGTGCATTAGCAATACAACTAGCTCTAGGTTTTCTAGTTGCATCAGTTCTAGCCAGAGAATTCTTTGGGAAAAGAGCTTTATCTACAATAACAATAATACCAATGGGTATTGCAACAGTTGTCGCAGCAGTAACTTTCAGCTTTGTCTTTCAAACCTCTGGGGGATACGCAAATACAATTCTTCATTCTCTTTTTGGTCTTAACGTAAACTGGTACCAATCTTCCATATCATCATTATTGGTAGTGATGATTGCGGACAGCTGGAAAAACACACCCATTGTAGCCTTAATATTATTGGCTGGAATGTCCTCAATACCAAAGGAGTTATATTACGCGTCTGCAATAGATGGAGCTGGGCCAATTAGGAGATTTTTCTACATAACATTACCAAACCTTAGGAGCTTCATTGGGATATCACTTATTCTAAGGGGAGTGCAAGAATTCAACATATTCGCTTTACCTTTAATACTGATTGGTGAGCATCCCCCTCTCCTCACCACTTTAATATACGACTTATATACTACAACTTTTCCAGAAGTTGGATTAGCATTAGCTTCGGCAACGATACTTCTTGGATTCATCCTAGTATTTTCTGGCATAGTAATCAAACTCTCCGGAGGTAGATAACATGAGATGGTGGACATATTTAGGTGCAATAGTAGTAGGAATTTACTTCCTATTTCCACTTTACATTTTAGTATTACTCGCATTCAATTTTCCAAAATATACCGTCTTAGCCAAATTTCCCTCACTATTACCAGTGTCACTAACACTAAATAACCTAATAACAGCATTACAAGGCACAGCGTTTATTGATCCATTCATAAAAAGTCTGGAGACAGCGACATTAGTGGGAATCATTACCATAGCATTGGCTATTCCAGCGGGATATGGTTTAAGTAGATTACCAAGAGCCATAGCATATTCCATAATTATCCTTCTATTAGTTACCAATATGATGCCAGCAATAGTAATAGGTATTCCAATAGCAGTAGATTTTCTTAAACTTCACCTTTTTGAATCCGTAATAGGTCTAGCCTTAGCACAAACACTAATAACACTACCATTAGCTACGTTCATCTTACAAGGCACGTTCTCATCAATACCCATTGACCTCGAACATCAAGCTAGAGTTGATGGTGCAAACTTATTTAATAGGTTATTTTCAGTACTCTTACCACTAGCAGCACCTGGTATAGCAGCAGCATTCCTAATATCATGGATGTTCTCATGGGATGAGTTTACTTATGCAATCCTATTAATTCCCTATCACTCCACACTTCCAGTAACAATATATCAAGACGTTACCAGGGGAAACTTATTGGCAGGAATAGCATTTTCACTAATATTCACAATTCCCGTAATAATTTTAACTTTTGCATTACAAAAATATCTAAGAGGAGAATATTTAGCAGGAGGGATAAAAGGATGACGGTAGAACTAATAGATATTGTAAAGAAATATGGCAAAAACATTGTAATTAATGGCATAACAGAGAAGATAGAGACTGGAGAGTTCTTTGTAATACTAGGACCAAGTGGAGAAGGAAAATCAACATTATTGAAAATCTTGGCAGGAATTGAAAAACTAGATAAGGGGAAAATTATAGCAGATGGAGTAGACATTACAGACAAACCCCCAGAGAAGAGAAATGTTGCTATGGTATTTCAAAACTATGCACTTTACCCAAACATGTCAGTGAGAGATAATATAGCATTCCCACTCAAGATGAGGGGAATGAAAAAAGAGGAAATAATGGAAAGAGTGGAAAAAACTGCAAAGCTTTTAGGTATATCAGAAATATTAGATAAAAAAGTAACACAAATCAGTGGAGGGCAGCAACAAAGGGTCGCACTGGCTAGGGCAATTGTAAGAAATCCAAGCTATTTCTTGTTGGATGAACCATTAAGTAATCTAGATGCTAGAGTAAGGACAATAGGTAGAGGAGAGCTGAAGAGAATACAAAAGGAATTGAAAGGTACGTTCATTTATGTAACCCACGATCAAAAGGAAGCCTTAAGTCTAGCAGATAGGATTGCTGTACTTCATAAAGGCAAATTCGAACAAGTCAGTGATCCAAAAACACTATATGAATATCCAAAAACAAAATGGGTAGCACAATTCGTAGGTGAATTCCCAATGAATTTTCTACCTGGTGAGCTAATGAAAGAAAAGGCGCAAGAAATAGGGTTTAGGCCAGAATGGGTAGAAGTAGGAAAAGGCAATTTATCTTGTATAGTAGAATCAGTAGAAGCTTCAGGGGAGTCAAGATACTTAATATGCAATTTCAAAAATAATAATATAACTATCCTTTCTCAAGAATTTTATGATGTAGGTCAAGAAGTTAGGTTTAAAATAATTAAATATAGAAAATATAATGATGGACAACTGGCACAAGAATAGAAAAATTATTGTGAATGTTCCCAAAATATCTTTTCTTATATGTCTATTTTCTTATTAAAACCGATATAAACATACCCTTAACAATCTACCCTAAGATATAACTCATTAGCTCTCCTTATTGCCTATTCCTTGTCAAGAACATAATCATTTTACATTGTTAAAGGTAGTCCTTTAATATTAATTTATAAATAATGTTTATGATGAAATTAGACGAACTTGAGAAAGAACTTGGTTCAAAGCTTATTATGAACGATAACGTCATAGATCACTACTCCAAATCTCCCTATTTAGTCTCTCCAATTCTATCGAAAATGGGTAAGAGAGTGCTAGGGGTAGTAATTGTTGAAGATAGGTATGACGTTGAATTCGTTGTTAAATTTTGCGATATTCATAGAATCCCCTTATTAGCTAGGGGTGCAGGAACATCTACAATAGGACAAGTACTACCAATACATCCCTCTATTGTATTGGATATTCAGAAATTAAATAAAACTATGGAATATGACGAGAAGTATTTGAAAATATCCCCCGGAGTAAAGGTTCTAGATGCTCTGAATTACCTTAGGAAGAGGGGAAAAGAATTACAGGTATATCCTAGTAGCTTTTACATTTCCACTTTAGGAGGATATATTGCAGGAGGAGATGTAGGGATTGGATCATATCAATATGGCTATCATTTCCATAACGGCGGAATTAGACGTGTAAAAATTGTTGGCCCTACTGGAACTTTTGAACTAACCGGAGAAAATACCTTAGCAGTAGCTCAAGCAGCTGGGACAACTGGCATAATAATCGGGGCTGATATAGCTACTGTAGATTATGAAGACTGGAAAGATCAAATAATAAGATTTGATGAACTAGGTAAGTTGGTAAAATTCCTAAAAGATGCAGAGAATGAAAGAGATAAGATAAGGAGAATCACTATAGAGGATCAAGAGGCCTTATCATTAGTTGCTAAAAATAGAGTAGCTCCGGGTAAATGGAATGTAATAGTCGCAAGTACAAAAAGCTTTGGAGAAGAAGTAGATATGAAATTCTTAGACGAATTGGCATTTGCGGCTATTTACGTTACCATGAGCAGACTAACCAATTTCTCCGATTATTTTTACGAGGTTAGATTGCTCTCTCTTAACAGTTTCCTTAAAGTAGTAAGCCAAGTTAAAGACGCTTTAGGTTCTAATGTACTAATACACGGCGATGTTATGACATTGAGAGGGGAAACCGTAATTTACACAGTCTTCATCTCTGATAGACTAAACTTTGACATAATAGATTCAATAATGACAAAGGAAGGGATACCATTTGAAATACACTCCTTAGTTGTAAATGATAGAGTAGATGAAGAATATAGATTAGAACTAATGAAGAAATATAAACGGATAGTAGATCCTCACGATATCCTAAATCCGGGGAAGCTGAGAGTATGATGTTAAAAAAGTTATTAGAGGTTATAGACATTCTAGAATCTGAAGACCCATTACAGAAGATAAAGGAGAAGTTAGAAGGTAAAGTCAAATACGAGGAAGTAAAAGCTGGAGAAGTAACCTTTATAAAAGCACTTTATGAAGGCGGAGGAAAGGACAAAGTAGAGATCTTAGGAAGATTAGGGGCAATACAAATGGTTGGGGTAAATAAGGGTTTGGTCTCTGACGCTGATGGAGCAATTGTAAGCCTAACCACACTTCTAGAACTTCTCAATTTAAGAGAAAAAGGAATAGAACTTGATCTCAATGTACTATTTGTAACTAACTTGTCCGTTAAGGCTAAACTAATTCCCCATAAACCATTTGACTTCATGGTCCCACTTTTAGGATTAGATGAAGCACTTAAAGTTGAAGTCGATCCCTCGGCCTCATTCGTTGTATCAATTGACTCAACTAAAGGAAACAGAATAGCTAAGTTCGACGATTTCGCAATAACTCATGTAGTTAAAGACGGGTATATCCTAAAACTTCACGATAACGTAATTGACATTTACAATAAGGTAACTGGTCACGAAATTTACATGGTTCCTTTGACAACTGGAGATCTAACTCCTCTAGATTATAATGTATATCACATTAGTACTCTAATCTCGCCATGGCTATATACAGATTCTCCAGTGATTGGAATTGCAACAGTCTCCAAACAAGTTATACCGGGATATGAAACTGGTGTATTAAACATTGAAATGTTAGAACACGCGTCAAGATTTTGCATTGAACTCCTTAAATATATAGAAAATGGAGGGAAAATGTATGAAGAGAAAGAATTAGAAGAATTAGAGAACAGATTAGGAAAGTCTAATTTGTTAAAGGCTAAAAGAAGGTAATCATTGAAATGGTAGATCCAGCAAAACTACTGAAAGACCTAATACAAATCAAAACAGCTAATCCACCTGGATTAGAATACGAGAATATTGCACTTTATCTTAAATACCTATTTAATGAGTTAGGTTTTCAAATACAGCTAATCGAAATACCAGAGGAATACATGGACAAATACTACATTTACTCTCCATCACATAAAGGGAACAAAAGACTAATAGTAATTGTAAGAAACAGCCCAAATCCTATACTTCACTTCAACTTTCACTATGACGTTGTCCCACCAGGGGATGGTTGGTTAGCAAATCCTTTCGAGCTTAAAATTATTAATAATAAGGCATACGGAAGGGGAACCTCAGATATGAAAGGTTCAATTGTGAGCTTATATTTAGCCCTTTCTAGATTTAACGATTTACCAATCGAGATAACTTTTGTCCCAGATGAGGAAAGTGGAGGTATAGGGACTAAATACTTAACAGAGGAAACTCGTGTTACCCCTACCATGGTGATATTTGGTGAACCCAGTTTCCCTAACTTGTATGTAGGGCATTTTGGTATAGTGAGGGGTGTAATAAAAATATTTGGCAAACAAGCTCATGCAAGCAACCCAAAAGATGGTATTAATGCCTTCCTGCTAGCTTCTAAACTAGCACTCAAGTTACAAGAAAAATTAGGAAAGGAAATAGTTAACCTCGGGGGATATACGCTTAATCCCACTAATAGTGATGGAATAGTACCGGGTTTCTTTGCCTTTAGTTATTATAGAGCTATTCCTCCACACGACAATAGAACTCCAGAATTTGACAAGAATGTAATTGACACTACAGCTAGAGAAATAGGGATAGAATATAATTTTGAGATTAAATCTTTTATTCCAAGTTCAGTTTCTAACCCAGATTCTGGCATAGCTAAAGCGTTTAAATTTTGTATCACTTCAGCTCTTAACGTGGTACCTAAAGAGCTAATAAGTAATATAAGATATGATGCAGTCTTCTATAAAAATTCCGATTCGATAAATTTTGGTCCAGGTAATCCAGATCAAGCTCATGTACCTAATGAATATGTTGAATTAGATAACATAGAGAAAACTAGTGTAATTTACGAATGTGTGATGAAAAGGATTTATTTTCATAATTATCGATAAAACCCTTAACTTTCTTAAAACATTCTAATTATTTCAGTAGCGTCTGTCTTCAAATATTAAAAATTTTTGATGTATGTTTTAGCTTGAAAAATTTATTAAGTGAGAAAACACCTTCATAGTGGAATGAAGAATCTTTATAAAATTAACTTTTCAATATCGCACCAGGGTTGCTGGACCAGCAAAATAAGAGATAGCGTTGTTACCTTAAATGTATCAAAATATAATAATAAGAAAGTTAGAGTCACAATAGCTTCAGTAAAATTAATAGTAACGGACCTAAAAAGGTCAGAAAACGTTTACGAAGTTCTAAAATATAGAAAAGTAAAAGGAGGCTACGTAATTGACTTCCTTGAAGACCTAAGTACTACAATTGCAGGGTATATACTCTCGAGCAATAATGTATTGGAATATAGAAACATTGTAAGGGAAGGAATAGAAAAGTGGGAAGTAACAATTTTAGCAAAATCCTTAATAGGTAAATTATCAGAAAGATTTCCCATAGATAACCTCCTACGGGGCAATCCACGCAAAACAAGAGAACGAATAAAACCAAGTATTACAAGAGAAAAGGAAATAAACAAGTAAGGAGAAAAACAACATAAGCTCATAGAAAACATGGGGATAAAAC